>Ga0114995_10000176_pt1 | contig 41949 bp, 42 predicted proteins | sample ArcticOcean_MG_C_11_FD_87038 | JGI IMG/M metagenome (GOLD analysis project Ga0114995, IMG submission 87038) | Marine microbial communities from western Arctic Ocean - ArcticOcean_MG_CB2_154 | ecosystem: Environmental > Aquatic > Marine > Oceanic | place: Arctic Ocean: Canada Basin | collected... | reverse complement strand
TTAAGGCCGTTTACTAGATCATACTGTATTATGTAAGGGATATAGATGCTTTAGAATTTTATATAACCTAAGAACGTAGCGATCTAAAGGGAGACTAGCCTCCATTTGCTCGTTCATAAGAAGATGCCGAGACCGAAGATGAGCTATCTCTATAGCAGTAATGGCTCTATAGAGGGATCCACGCTGTGTTAAAAATGGATGATAACGTGCTATACCCCTACATAAAGAGGGGAATTTATGGAGTATCTGGGTTGGAGTAAACGTAGCTCCTTCAACATCTGGAAAATAACCTGAATGGCCACAGGTTGAAATAGCAAAATCATCTAAGTAGTAGGCTCAAGGCACAATTAATAAGGCTGGAAGTGCAATAATTTTGAGGATTGAGTAGATAGTAGAACCAAAAGGGTTCCCTCCTAAAGGTGCAAGGGTAGTGTACAGTCTATACAGTCTACAAGAGCTTTGGAAACTTACAATACATAGAACCAAAGAAAGACCTATAATAGCACGAGCATTATAAAAAAAGTAGGATTCATAAACAAGCTTTTCAACATAAAATGGCTAATAGACTATTTATTTGTACTTAGACTTTAGATTTTTGTTATCTGAAGGAACTGACTGCTCCACTTGGACTCATCGGTACCATTAAACATAAGAAAGAGCCAGACTAGTCTTTGTAGGCCCAACCCTGAGCATAGAGAGATGGCTCCTTTATTTTTTATTTTTATGTTGTTTGGGTGGGTCCAGAAATCCCCATTATAACTTAGATTACAGATCTGTAGTCTCTTTCCTTCATAGTACGCATTAAAATCCAGGGTATAGTGATCCTGATCTCCATTCTCATCTTCGAGTATCCAGGATCCTGTTTTTTCGATCTGACAGTTTAATCCTAGGACCTTCAAAAATTGTATTATCCTTTTTTTGTAAACTGAAACCTCCTCTGTTGGGTCCCCCTTTGGAAGTATTTTTACGAGTTCTATCCTATTAAAGCTTTCTAATCTCTGAAGAGATGTACATTTACCATGCTCGTTTCTGTATGTTGTTACAGTATCATCAATAAAGGTACAAGGGGCCTCAAAAGATTTATTTTTTAAACTACCATATAATCCTTGGCAGGAGCAGTAATTTTGAACGTAGTGGACCCCAGTACTTTTAGAAAGTAGTTCTTGACGATCAATGTTCTGTTCAAGAAAAGACTTTATTTGCAGAGCTTTACAATCTTTGACCGTAATGGTATAAAAAAGATTTTCCATTACGGTATGCAGGTAAGAGGGGTGCAATAGTTCTTGAATGGGTATTAGAGGTGCAAACATGCATTCCATGACATCGCTATCAGCAACCAATTTACGATAAAGGATCTTAAATCTTTTTATAAGGTCCATATATTTTTTCCTGTATACATAGCAACCTGGAACACTGTTTGGATAAACCCATTCTTCTGTTAATATTCGTTTTTCCAGGTCTTTGCTATTGAGAACAGGGGCCCTATTGCACCAACTCTGAATCAACTGCTTGGATTTTATGGTCGCTCTTTTACTGTATCTTATAAATCTAGAGTACCATTTACTAGACCAGATATTGGAGGGTATTTTGAAGTAATTCTGTAAAGGAAATACTGTAGAAGACCAGACCTCGTAATCTGCACTCTTTAGTACGTTATTTTCATCTTTTACAATAACAAGGCCCTCCTTGGAATGGCATTTAAAGTAATCTATCACATCTGATCTTGTGGTGGAGATGGCCCATATATCTTCTTTTTTCTGTGCTGTGAACTTCTTTAGCATACCACCCGGGCAGTTTAACGTAGGATCCTGTAATCCCTGTATAATAAAATAGTATGGCATTAGTTAGACTAGGACCGTTTTTCTATATTGACAAGTGCACCAACGGTGTATAAATTTGCTTTGTTTATAGAGGTGATTCGTACGTATTTACCTGTTATGGTCTCTACAACTGTCCCTCGAGCTAGATATTGCTTTGATTTATAATGGGGGATAACGTACATATAGACCCTTTTTATTCCCTCTGTTTTGTAACTTTTTTCCTGGATATAGCTAATACTGCTCACATAGTTTTTCTGAGCTATGGCGCTAAATCTCACACTAGGAGTGGTCTTTTTACATTTTTTATACATATGTTTAGAATCTAAAGTTAATCTCTTACCGTTTCCACTACGAGCGTTTATTTTCATTTATAATTGTAATTTTAATGCTCTTAAGGATATATATATCTAAACCATCAATTTAGTTCCTGATATAATGGCCATAAAAAACATTATTAAAGAAATTAAAGAAAAGGCTATTGGTCCAGCGATTCTGCGATTCGCCCCCTGCCCCAATGGTAAGCCCTCACTAGGGCATGTAAAAAGCTTGGTTCTACTAGATAGTTTAAGGTCAGCCCTCCAAGGGAAACTTTATATTCGGTTCGATGAAACTAATCCCACTGAGATACTACCGCAGGCGTATGGTACCTTTAAAAAACTACTAGAAGAATATAATATACCCGTGGATGGGATAATTTACAGTGCAGATAACGCATTATTACACAAAGAAGAGTGCAAAAAATTGTATCTGAAACAGAAATCTTTTTTCTGTTATTGTGGGGTTTTAACGGATGTAAAAGACCTCACTTCTTGCACTTGTATGCTAAGAGCGGGCCATAGAACAGAGGATCAATTCGAGGAGATCTTACTCAAGCAGAAACAAAATAAAAAGGGCCCTTGTTCATTAAAACTAAAGACACAGAGAAATGATAATAATTTTGTAATTTATAGGGTCATTAATAATCAGTGGTATCCCACAATAGCTCTTCAAGGGCCAGTTGACGATCATCATAATGGTGTTAATGTAATTGCCAGGGGTACCGATTTGGTTGCTTTGGAACAAAGACAAAGGGAGATCCATGGTCTTCTTTATGATAAACCCTTCCCTCTTATTTTTTACTGGGGCAGAGTGTCCCTATGGGATTCTAAAAACGGGCACCAATGGGTAATTTCAAAGAGTACCGACAAGGGCTCCAAGATTCCAAGTCTAGAATACTTTCGGAAATGGGGGTACACACCTCAGGCCAAAAAAGTATTTCTCCAATCTTATGGGTTTACAAAAAATGAGATTAAATTGGATCTTGTAAAACTAAACCACTGTTTAATAAGTTCTGTACTAAAAGAGGGGCGTATTAGAAAGGTTGATAGGCCTTTGAGTTGTTTCATGATAAACAAAGAAGGATACTACCAATGGAAACAGGGCGATAAAAGGTTTTTTGCGTATTATCGAAAGAATATGCTTTTGAATTACACTACAAACAAACTATTAGTGCGGGTAAGAAGGAGATAAGGTGTGAACCCTCTTATAAGTGTGTAGAACTTATCTTTTAATCTTTTCTTGTACAAAGGCCCCCACATGACTCTGAAACAACATATTACTCTTAAGTTTAAAGACCATCAGCAACGTAGTTTAGCCAAAGACAATCTTGGAACTAGAATAGAACAGGTTCAACTACCGAAACATTTAACATTATTCATATTATTGGGGTTACTTGTTCAAGGATAAAGAACTTTAAATTTTTTAATAATAGGCCCTGTAGGCTCAGGAAAATCTACAGTGATAAAATCATTAACTCCTCAATTAGATCTGTACATTCCCAATAAAGAGTCCTTTTATGAGCATCTTAAAAAAATAGATTCCAAATTCCAGCAGCATGATAAAAATGAATTCATTAAGACAAATGATTATCAGTTTAACTCCTAAAGCTCATTTTTATGAATCGATTCTTCAAGCTAAATTTAATAAAAAATCTATGTTATTAGAGCCTATTAACTGGGGCGTGCGTATACTGGAAAATTGTTGGTTAGGTGAAATTGATACTGTTTTTGGATTAAAAATTCCTGTATCTGTACTAATTAGTAGACGTATTAAACGAGGAAGTATATTAAATTCTAATTTAGAAGCACTTTCTGAACGGGCAATAATGAAGATCCATCAGATTACAGTCTTATTAAAAAAATGGAATTAAAGTAATTGAGTTAGATGCTACAAAAACCCCATTTGAGTTAGGGCATGAAATAGAACTAGTTATTAATTTAGCTATAGATAGTGCGAGTTAATTTAAAATTTTGGATTTAAAAAACGATTTTTATGTAAAATGAATGAGGGGTATAACCCTCTCATTACCTATAGAATTGGAGGGAGTTAATATCCCGATTTTTTGCACTCTTCTTTGTGTAATAATGCGTTATCTGCACTGTAAATTATCCCATCCACGGGTATATTGTATTCTTCTATTATTCTCTAGTATGATGATGCTTTGAATAAAATAATATCCTAGGCAGGCCCATCACCAATATTATGATATTCACAATTACCACAAATAGAATACTCTTCACAATTACCACAAATAGAATACTCTTCACAATTACCACAAATAGAATACTCTTCACAATTACCACCACCAATATAACCATTTGGTCCAGATGGCCCCTCAAGTACCGGAAATTTCTTTGCCAAGTTCTCTGAGAGTTTGCGTGCCCCTACTTGTGAAAGGCGAGCCACGAATGCAGACAACCCCAGGAAAGACAACCCCCCGAAAATAGTGAATAGAGGGATTACAGAGAGGGTGGTAATAAGACTCTTTAGCCTTGTACTAAAACATATGAGGATCTCTTGCAGAAATTTTTTAGATGAACGGAGGTCCTTTTGAATGAGGTCCCAGCCACTATTAACTTGAAAGATGTACATAACGAAACAAATGCTAGTGCAGACAATGCTCAGATCCATACACTGCGTTAATGTTATGAAATTTTCACTATCCTGCATCTTCTAAAATACGCTGAGGATACTAAGAACGTAAGTGTGGAGATATAACCTGTTAAAGCGTACTAAAGATGTTTGAAGGGGCATAGGCCTATTCTAGATTATATTAGACTATTATTTCTATGTTCATCTCTAACTTCTGGGCGATCTACCCTCATAGAATGTCCTATGATTCAGTTGGACTTGGGCAATAACTTTATATGTTCCAGAAAGGGAACACAGCCTCACATGCAGCCTTAGTTGGGTCTGAACAGAATTCCTTCTCGAACATAGTTACTATTTTCAATCCTCGTATTAGCTTCATCAAGGAATCTATATATGCGCATGAAGGCTCAGCTATTCGTCCACAAAAGAATCCCTCTAAAGTATTCTCAGAAACTGACGTTGGGCACTTAGAGAAAGCTTGTTTCATCATGAACATAGCACAACAGCATAGTAAACCAACTACAATTAAGGCCTTAAAGAGCCACCAAATGAAGGATATACTCTTATAACAGATGCCTCTTTCCTTGTTACAGCAAGTTTTAATTCTCGGAGCATAATGGTAATATATAATAGACAAGAAAATTGTAACAATATTAAGAACAATAAAAAATTTTAGCCAAAATAATAGGTTAGAATTGTATTCTAATGCTGTTCTTGCACTATGGTAGTTTTTCCATTTCAATTGTGTATTATCGTATCTTAGCATTTTATTTTTTTGGATTTCTGAATCTCTAGAATGTCTATCCTGGTAATAGTTATTGGGGCTAGTAATGCAGTTTTCGTTAACGCTTCTTAAACTATTACCCCTTGACATGGACCCTTCGTTTAAAGGACCTTTACGTATATCTGATAAAGGCATGTTAATTTAAATTAAGGGTATGGGGTTTAGCTTTATTTATATACCTAAGAATCAGTAATACAAGAGGATTCACAAGATTATGATTTTTTTAGACCTTTTTTGTTTTTATTAGTCTAGTTTTTGTACCTTTTTATAGTCCACGCCAAAAATCCCTAATTCCAAAGACCCACAATGCTTTTTAGGCCCTCCAAATCTATAAAACTATCCCAGCAGGGATCTGAATATTTTATCTCTCTGTAAGTTTACTAGTCTAGAGCAACAAGAAGTTCTATATCTTGTTCCATTTGCCTGTGTTGTAAGTTTTCCCAGAGGATCTGGAATTAGTACTACTTTACATAAGCATTTATTGCAAAAAGTAGCCCTTAGATAGACCTTATGACCAATTTTGAGACCTGCATTTAGATCATATATGATTCTAATAATTTTCTTCTTATACTTCTCATCTTTAATGGACTCGTAGATCTTTATTAGAGAGAATATTAACTTTGTATGTATTTGCAAGATGTAGAAGAGACTTAGAATTAGTGGTTCCAATACTAATTGATGTGTATTAATTAATGGATCAAAAAAAACGAATTAACTTTTTTACTGTAAATAAACAGATACTAGATTCTCTAGTAACTTTTTTATATTAGGATTCAGGACCATTTTAAGGGATTTTGTATCCATATCTGTTTCACAGGAACTCTTTTTTAGGAGTCCTAGAATATCACTAAAAATAATATGATATAAATCTCGGTTCCCAAAATATTTTGAAACCTCTATATCTTCAGAGAATGACTTAATACAATTATTAAAATTTTTTATATCCTTTTTCAGAGGGTCCTCTATTGAAAGAGCATTATATCTTGAATAGTACATTTGGGAAAGTTTCTTTATCTCGAGGCCCTCCTCTGTATCCAGGGGGAGATCTAATTTTTTTGAGAGTAGATGTACCCAACAGTAAATCAACCCGTTTATTTGCGTTTGGCCCTTCAATTGAGCCCAGAACCTCTCTACTTGTTTTTTTAAAATTCGTCCACTCTCTGTTATAGTCTCAATATCAGTCACTATGGGATCAATACTATCTGAACTTAAAGCTAGGAACGCTCTTAGATCCGCCCCCCTAAGGTTATTAGCTTTTAAATCATCCCATGTAATCGTATTCCCTAGGGATTTGGACATCTTTACGTTTCCCTTTACTACTATAAATTTGGAACAATCATAGTACGCAGGCTGTTTTTTAGGCAGTAATGCGCTTAGGAAGTAGTATTGATATAGAAGGTGGTTACCTAATAGTTCTCTTCCGGCACCGTGCAGTATAACTTTTGATTTCATCATAGAATCCAAAAAGTTCTCTGATTTCTGATATACTAGTTGGCCCTGGGATACCCCAAAGAGGCTACTATAGTAGTAGTTATGTAGGGCACTATCAGAAAGAGAATCCACAATACAATCCGCATATGGTGTATCCTTGAGAATATCTAGGTGTGTACCGTACCCCCTTTTTCTTAAGAAGGAAACATCTCTAAGGGTCTTGGATTGTGATAGGAGAATTGCTTTCGCCTCTTCAGTGTTCTTACTACCCAGAATAATTTTCTGTACTTCCTCTTTCCATAGTGGACAAGAATACTTCAAAAAGAGGGTTTTTTGCTTGTTAATTATTCCCGTCCCCCCGCATCTGCAAGTGATGTTTTTTACGGTTACGGGAAGTGATGCTTTTTTATTACAATATGAAAGGGAAGATGGTAAATGCACTTTTTGAAGGAGATTTAAATTGATCTGCTTTGTTCGGTCCTCCAAATAAACCAGAAGTTCCTCTTTGGGGCCAAAGCATTTTGAGAGAATCTTTCGTGCGCCTTCTGTTAATATGAACCCTTCAAAAAAGAAGCCTTCACTTTCTAGGACATCTGTGTGTAGTATAAAGAATTTATTATTGTTCAATTCCACCTGGGAAACAGAGCATTCTGGATATTCTATACCAATGCCCTCTTTTAGGATTCTATCATGATCACCTATTACGTTTTTACAGGAGTTACAACAGATTAAGAAATGGTCTTTTTCTAAAATAAGATCCTTCTGTTTTAAACTAGTGTACATCCAATTTACAAATTTGGAATAATGTTCATCTATATCTGTAGTGGTATGCGTAAGAGGTAAGCTAGTGTTTATGTTTACCTGCTTGAATAAATCGGTATAATATTCTTTTAGAACATTGATCCAACTTAAGGATTCAGTCAATTCCGTTATATTCTTTATGTACGGTGATAGTTGCTCTAGCCCCTGAATTTTTAGAATTTCTTCCTTTGTTGATCCTTCTTGCAGTAGGGCCTTGATCCTTGTAATTGTTTGAAATATTGGGAGCCCTGTTAAATGAAAACTGTACGGTAAGAACGTTTTTTCTGAACTAAATTGACCATTATGATAGCTTTCCCTGAGTCTGCAAACGGTATCCACCTTTAGAGCAGCGGATAAGTTCCCTATATGAGGTGGTTTTTGAGCGTACGGGAAGGGTGTTGTAACGTATGTGGTGGTAAATGGGTGCATAAAGATTGCCCTATTTTCTTATTTTGATGATCCTAAATAGTGATAATCCTTTAATGTACTCCTTTAGAACTGAATCTGATTCATAACCCAGGTTTCTTAAATTTAAATCTCTCTCTAAAAAGTTTTCTAGTGTAAATTCCGGCTCGTTCAGTATGTCTTTAAAGTAAGACGTTAGGTCCTCACGAAGTTTCTTTCTTAGAGGAACCGTACATTTTTTATTTCCCACGGATTTATAGAGCAATGCCTTGATATCCAGACTATATTTTTCTGTTTTTAAGGAGACAGTAATATTATGACCATATCTAATAACGGTATTAAAACCGCTAATTTGATCTAGTTTAAAGCATATTTCCTTAGCTTCTTTATCATGACTCTGAAAAGCAAAATTTAAGTTATACGGCCTTCTAATATTTAGCCCCAAAGCAGCAGCTGGTATATTAATCTTTCTATCCTGAAATGTTTTAGTATATGGGCTCATGTGAGTAATATTGTTTTGATAGTACGAAGGATCTGCAACGTATTTACCCTGTTCATTTATTGAAATTAGGGGTGATAGTTTAATCTTGTAAAGCTCTCTAACTTTAGCAATATTAAATTTCATTTATTTTTGAGTTTATCTAAAATCTAAAGGGGATTTTGTTTATTTATTACCTAATGATTTTATTCGTAGCATTGAGGACAAATCTGGGAAACAAGAAGAAGGGACTCCTTAATATTTGTGATCGTTTTGTTGATTCTCCCAACTGGACAAAGATCTGTCCTGGTGAATATATCCCAAATGGAAAGTGAAATGGATTCTGCTGATATAGCGGGTGTAAGCTTTTTTGCTTCACAGGTACAGAGAAGCAAAAGGATAATAAGGGCATGAAAAATAAACATCTAGCTTAGGACAATGAAATAAGTTTTACCTGATACTTTCTGTGCTAGAATGTGGATGCTATTTATATTTTACGCTAGTACTTCCTTTGTTGGTGCATCCATGTAACAGTACTGGGGATGGGTACTCAAAAAGTTAGTCCAACAATTTTTTAATGTTAATCTATTGGTTATAATAATCTTTAACAATAGATCTTTTTTTTGGTATTTGTAGTATCTGAGAAGGTAATACACCAATGTACCAGAGTAAACTATCCCTTCACGTCCAAAGATCTGGAAGAGCCCAATTTTTGTGGAAATTTCTGTTAACTTTTTTTTAAAACTCTGATAGTTGGTCCAAGATCTATCCACATGATTCAAGTACTTCTGTAAGTATTGACTCGTTCTTGCTGTGGTTATTGGTGCACTCTCGTAAAGATGTGCAATATAGAAGTAGTCGGAATTAAACTTTCTCTTTGTTATCACACTACATTTTAATATTTCACCTACGGAAATAGGGAATTCATTTCTTGCACACACAATACTAACAATACAACAAACGCAGGAGTATACGTTTCTGTTTCTTAGCTTATTCCTCTCATTAAACCAGCTATACTCCTTTATGCATTCCTCTATTACCTGCTGCGGTAGATCCAATAGCTTACAAATCCTTTGTATTTCCAGGGTTGCTTTGTACTTTGTTCTAGAAATGGTATTACTAACTTTAGTTTTTTGCATAACCTTCTTTAGGTCATTATAGACCATAGAATTAACTTTTTTACCCGCGTAATCTTTTTTATTTAGATTTGACCCAGTATTTCCGCCACCCCATTCTTGGACCTCTTGAAGACTACTGTGGGCCTCACTTTCAGTATAATCAGGGATGATCCACTCGATCTTTTCCTCATGGATCATCTTACAAACGGAACAAATTAATTCGTTATTAGTAATATCAAATTGCAATGGTCTCACCATTGCGCACATAGGGCAAAAAAATGTTTGTGGTTGCATAATAAAACAGGGCTATAGAGATCTACTTTCTAGAGAAAGTTATATATACATAACAAAAATAAATTGAATGTATTAAATATAGTGATTAGAGTCTTAGGGTCGTTAATCTCACTCAAAAAAATGTTAATGAGTCCTAAAAGTAGGAGGCCCTATTTTGTAATGCTATTTGTAAGTGGTAAAAGATGAACCACATTTCTCACAAGTGTATGTTATCGTTGATGGTTCATCGGGACTAGGTGGATTAGTGTAGAGTAAAAAGAATCTGGATCCTTGTTCAGAGGTGCCTCCCTCCCTTTTAGGGGCGATACAATTACTACAATGCACATTTTGTACAAAAACGGGGCCTATACCTTTATCTTTTTTTAGATCTATGTTAACATAATTCTGTTTTTGAGCTATACTTTGAGGATCAATTATATAGGGGATAGACTCAGAAACATAGGTATTGCACTGTTCGCATGTATTTCCAAAAACAATCTGTTTACAGTTGGAGCATTTTTTTAAAGGAGTCATGAAAAGGAGGTGTTAAAATAGTAGAAGTATTCTTCTATTTTTATTTATATCTAATAAATTTTATTATAATTTTATATATATACATATCATTTAATTCTATTTTTGGATCTGTAAATAGACTAGGACCTAAATAGATTAATGCCCTTCTATTTAATGCACTCAAATTAATAAAAATGGTGCTATTAAGCTTTTATATGTATATGCAAATACTCTTTTTAAAGAATTATCTTTGTATCAATTGGCGCTAAATGTAACGCGGAAGTATTTATTTTTTTTATTTTGGCGTTTTTTCTCTCTCTCACTAATACATCGTATGTGTGGCTCTGTGAGTTTACCCTAGTTATTATACCTACTTTTCCTTCAAAGATTCTATGAGGACATCTTTTGTAATCCCCGCATCTAAATTTAACAACTACAGAATCGTTAAGAGCATATTTTCTTAAAGTTATACTTAGAGGGTATCGTCCCTTCTGGTTTTTACTTTTAGTTCTAAGGGATCTACATTTTTTTATAGCCATTTCAGAATCTTAATTAAGATAGTTGCGTTCTAAACTATCTATACTCATGCAAATCCTTTCATTATTCTCTTCCGTACTATCGAGAAGATCCCTGTTAATTGTAAACTTAGAATCATATATTTGAAGTATCTGGTAAATAGATCTTTTCGGTATTGGTTCATGTTTTTGGAGGAGATGTTTCGTAAAATGAGATATAAACAATTGTTTATGTTTGCTACTTTGATTAATTTCTTTGAGATAGTCCTGCATTAAACGGTGCACGGCCCCCTTCTTTGAATCTTCTAGGGTATTAAGGAGGTTCTTTTGGAGGTACAAAAGGTAATCTGTGAGATGATCTACACCGGAAACACCATTTTTTAGAGCGTCCAACCCTTTTTCTGAGAGCATGATTGTTTTTTTTGGTTCACTTGTGGACATCTTAGATGTCAGATGTATGTCCTTAAAAGAATGGATTCGCACAATCACGGGTTTCTTTATACCCAAGGTCCCACATATATCCCGTACCAAAAGAAAGTAGCCCTCCTCAGAGGATTCTATGAGTATCAAGGGTAAATAATCCACGAATATTATTTTTGAAAATATTACTAGGGGGGCCAATTGCATTCCTATCATGAAACAAGAATGTACATCAACGTTACCAAACACAGATAGTGCTGAAGATATCTTTATTTTTGCATTAATGTAATCCGCACAGTTTCTGAGAACAAGGGCATTCCTTGGATCAATATTAGAGAAGAAATGTACATTACGGTCCCAATCCACACATCGTAGAGACTCAAGAAGGGCATCCTCCAAGGTTCTTGCATGCCCTAATGTAATACAGGACCCTTTTCGGAATCTCTTTTGATCCGTCGCTAATTGAAACATTAGAGGGAACCCTTTTGTTTTTACTATCCTATTTAGAAGGTTATATAGATTATAATGCCCCATATGAAGCGTTTCTGAAGTCGCCCCTATTCCGTTAAAAGTGTAACATTTTTCTAGATCTTTGAGTTCTATATCGTTTAAACCAATTACCGTATCTACCAAAGATGAATCAATACCCAATGTATCCAAAAAAACATCAAGAGATACATTCATATTTACTGATGCTCTTTACTCTAATACTTGCTATAGCAATAGCTCTAGTTTATTCTTAGAATTTAGATCTATTAGACTCAAATTATACTCTAAGCTTTCCTTTTTAGAATCCAAGTCATCCAAAGAAATACTATAATCCAAAGAGTGTAGGATCTGTCCATTAATTGTAGTTGAACTTCTAGCACTGTTATCATACAACCTAGTCAGAGAGTGTTCTGCAATTTGGAGAATCCCTTCTTTTATAAGAGAGTGAAGAATTTCGTTCATCCTTTCTTTGGTATAGGATCCCATTGAGAAAACATTGGTACAATCTTCTAGTTTATTGTAACTTCTAATTATAGACGCTCTTGCGGGATCTGACTCGTTTTTTGCCGTAAATATTACTGTATCAACACCACTGTACTTGTGATGATTGTATTGTATTGTATGAAATTCTATGATCTTACTGCTTAGATACTCATGGTTTCCCTGACAAAAAGCGTAGTTACTGTTTCTAGTACCGTAACCAATAAGTTTAGATCCGTAGTATACAGAGGGCCTCTTTAGTTTTGGGGTTCGAAGAAGGTTAGCGTTGTAAAAGAAGAATCTTTCCAAATGAGCGGAGAGAAGGTATTTCTCCAGGGGTGCAGCACTTATTCTATATCCGTAGAAAAAGAGTAGACTACCCTTTAATTGGGTGTTATAGTTTAAGCTTGTACCTGCTAAAAGGGAGCTATTTTTCATACTTGGTCCTTCTGTAACGTTGGTATTGTAATAAGAGACTGATTCCTTATCGGAAATCAGGACCCACTTTGAACCTGTAATTTTTAGGAACAATGATCCAGGGCTCAATTTACTACAACTGGATGAATTTATTAGTTGATACAATCGCCCTTCAGGGCTAAATCCGTTATTACCACTTTCCTGGTATTTCTGTTCTAATTTTTCCTTTTCTTTTAACATATGCCTACTTCTATAGAGTTAATAAAAATTTAGAGAATTATATATTGTTAAAAGAAATTGAACAAAAAAGAAAAAACTTTAAGGACCGGTCTTGGATATGTTATCTTCAATTATAATTGGAATCTAAGAATAGACATACAATGAAGTTTGACACCATTTCCTATCCCCAAGAGCATATCTATTACATTACGGAACTTTCTGAATCCCTGAAAGGCTTATTTTTTGATGTTGTAGATGTAAAAAGAAAGGTCCTAAATCCCAAAGAATTATTAGATCTCCCAAACGTGGAACAGACGTACTTAAAACAGACGTATAAAGTAGGGGCCCGGAACATACTCCGATTTGACCACACACATGTAAGAATGTTTGATGAAAAAGCACCTGCAATCTACAATGAATGCACCACAGGGGCTGTCTTTAGAGCTCAGCCAACAAATAGAGATAGATGGAGACAGTTTCATAGCTACGATCTAGATTACTTGTATGAAGATCATGGATATAGGCCCCTCAAGAAACTAGTGGGGCACTTTAAGGACCCCTACTTTAATATTTACGTTAACGACACCACTTTATCAACTTTACTTACCACCCAGGAACATAAATTAAAATTTAGTACCCTCTACCCTGATTTAACGCAATACCCTAATATTATCGTGGATCCTTCATTGCAAAGGCCCGCTTACTATAGTGGATTAATATTTGAGATCTACGCCTCTAGAGAAGATCCTAAGAAGGGTGCTGCTCTTGGCGGAGGCGGGCACTACTGCCATAATGATACTGCATTTTTTGGATTTGGTCTAGGTCTAAACAGAATTCTAGCCTATTTTTTCAGAAACAAAGAGGCCCTGAACGCGTACTTGCCAAAAAAGAAAGTTCTACTTGTATACTATAGAGAAAGTATACCAGAGAACCTATTAGATGCATTAGAAGCAAAAAGAATACCCTACCATTTAAAGAGACTACAAACAAGTTTAAGAAAGTCCTATATCAAGGATCTTAAAAAATTAGAACTTGTTAATAGGGTGCCCTCTCACACTCTTTTAGTCAGCAAAAAACAGGATCAGGATAAACTGTATCACTATAAGAACTACAATATGGAACCCCGGTACTATGATTTAGATCAGCTCATTAAACTATTTGAGTAACTCCAGTGAACTTTAAAACCCTTACCTCCTTTAAAAGTTACGTCTCCTCTAGAGAGAAGCAGGTCCAGGATCTGAAACTGGATGAGTATGAATCACCAGTAAATTTCAGTCGGATGTACAATCAGATTAATCTAGAACTAGATAAACATACTGACTCTTTGTACTACAATCGATTTTTAAATATCCTCGAGAATAAGATCCTAAGAAATATGAATAAGACCTTTAAATTAGGTTTGGATCTTTACGGAAAAGTCCAGCATAGGTTACTACTAAAAAATAAAGCTCTTAATGTAAAAAGGGGGAAATGGGCGAGAAAGAGAGGGGGTAACTTTGAAAAACTATTGAAAGAAGTTTTTGAAAAGTATATGGGTCTAATGAACGTAAAGGGTCTCGTATATCGTGTTCCTAGTGGTGCCTTTGGATCTCAACCCTTTGATTTGGAATGGTTCATCAATGGGCGGGTATTCCTGTTTGAATGTAAGGCCAAAGGATTCCAATTGGGAGCTAAAGCTGGTATTGAACATTGTAATAGAAGATACGAGTGTTATTTTAAAAACCAGGACATAGTAAAGAACATAATAAGCGCAAATGTACCCTATTATTTTGCATATAAAAACAACACTGAGCATAACATTTCAATAGTTATAGTGCCCAACCCTGTTTTGTATAGGCAAGGTACATTGGTGAGAACCCGGAGAATCCCCTTAGACCCTTCCGAGTACATGGTGCTCCCATTGAATCCTAATCTTTGGAGCCAGGATACAGTAGAGGCCCTCTTTTCTTTATTTACTCAAAACAATTTAGAAACTGATTTATGAGTATTATCAAATGGTAAATAGCATATAGATTTGATTCATGGTGAACCTTTGTTGATACAGTAGTAGTATTACCGTATAAAATACACTCCAACTGATGTAAGGTTATTAGTGGGTCGCAAATAGTGGTTTTATCATCTAAAGGGTAATAGGAGTTAATTGTTCTACTCAAGAAGTAAACAATCTCCTTTATACCATTGATCAACCTACAGAAGGGCCACCTCAAAAGAATGTCTTCTGTAGATTCCTTAAATTTATTTTTTAGGTTTTTGAGTCTATGGCATTGAAATTTTGATATTAATAACGTTTGTAGAGGTTCATAAAGGGGATTATCTAAGATATCCCCTGTGCACATGGCCTCGATCTTTAGTTTTAAATTTTTAAATTTTTGAAGTAGCTTCTTGGTATCCTGAAGTTCTTTGAAATGAAATGAAAAATCCGCTTCTAGAGTTTTGCTACAAAAATAAAGTCTCAATGTACGCAGATCTACGGTCTCTAGTAACTTTTCAATATCTAGGCCATTTCCCTTACTTTTTGAAATCTTCTGATTCTTTGAATTTAGAATCATTCTATGAAGGAAGATGCTTTTAAAGTTTGCATTTTTATGTTTCAAGGCCCCGTATTTAGAGAGAATATAGCTTACCACTAACGTATATTTTAACCAAGTATCGGTAATATCTGTTCCTTGGATCCGGATAATTTCTGTTCCCTTTTTTACATCTTCCATGTAATTCAAAGCGGAAATCAACCATGTATCCATTTTACAATCCATAATCTGTGGATAAGGGCAGTCAAAACTGTAGTAATGGGCATCTCTACTAATGCACCACTCCTTAAAACAGGAGATTTGACCAAGAACAGCAGACATCATTGATTTCTGCTCAATATTTACGTTCTGCTTAGTGAAAGAAACAATTTCATCTAATATCTCTTGAGGGTACTCTAAAACCAATTGTGGGCACTCTAAAAACTTAATTTCCTGTTTACAATTGCTTCTCTCGGTATGCCTTAATACGTGTATTACGTTCTCAAGGGCATTCTCGTCTATCTTTATGTTCTCCCAAAAATTTTCTAGGTTATAAAAATCATCGTATGTTTCAATGTTATAGATCTGTTGTATTTGTTTTCGTACTGAACCATCTGCCTCATATAAACTATTGCAGTCATTCTTGATGCAGGGATCCTCTAATGTTCTAAAGACTTTTATGTCCATATCAGAAGCATACTTCGTAACGTACATTAGTCCTGTACCAACCGTTTTAGAGACGATACTGCTCTCGTACACCCGTCCTTGAATCCTTTTTCCGCCTATAAATGTATGGAGAGTCTGCCCCTTAAGGTGTTTGTATCTCTCATCTTGTGGGTTGTAAACTATAGCAGAAATTCCTGCTAAAAACTGGGGCCTAGTGGTCATGATAAAGTACGGATGCCCGTTTGAATCCATGAATCTTACATTGTATCGTGGTTTCTTCTGGTTAACAATAGTACATTCGCTCTTTGAAACAAACGTACCGCATCTAGGGCAGTATCTATGGGGCATTTTTTTTAACTTTAAAAATTTTCTTTTTAGATTTATATCCAAAAACTGTTCCATTAGGGTTTTAAAGCTTTTATCATGGGTGGTGTACTCGTGAACTGACCTAAGATCTTGAAGACCCGTTTTTTTATAAATTTCCCTTACGTTTTTAGTGTTTATCTCAGAGACCCTCTCACATTCTTTTTCTATCGTTTTGGGTGTAAGAGCCCCTTCAAGTGTTTTTTTTACCATTTGGACCAATGGAAGACCGTTACAATCCACCCCTATGTTAATTTGAACGTTTACATTGGGCATATTTTTGAACAGCTCCTTGTTCGTCTTTGTAAAAATTTTTTCCCTGGTACTAGAATCTAAGAATCTATAGTAAGGGTACGCCAAGCATTGCTCGTACAAATGTCCCTGGTGCAAAGTAGCATTTAGATATGGGGGTGCCATTTCCAAGATTACATTTTTTTTTAATGTTGTATCTTGTAATTTCTGTATCATATTACCGTTAGAAAATTATGTTTATATTTGCAGAAAAAAATATTCTACTCCTTAATAGCAAAAACTCTACAGAGGAAAAACTTTCTAGGACTAATACCCTGCTTTAATCTTAAAGGGATGGACCCTTGGCCCTCAACATGTAAAATCTTTTTTTGGGTTCCCTGTGTCTGGGGATTCTGGTTTAGTAACCTGTATTGCTTCTTTATGTTATATTTTTTTGTACCATAGACCTCTATGTTTTTTATGTTCTTGTAAACTAGATCTCTGTGTTTTGCATCTCCAATCCTCTGGACTATAACACTATTTGGAAGTCCCACTTGCAAACAGATACGTTCAAAAGCAGCTTCATACCATGGATCCAATGCGCCCACTATTACAATTTTCTTTAGGGCCTCTCTATCATCAATAGCGTTTACAACTTCAGAGAATCCCTTATAAAGTTTTTTCACTTTAAAGGACTCTCTTATATCTTTAGCGTAATCCATAAGTTGCTCTTCTGTAGGAGACTCAATAGTAACTATACGAGAAATAAAAGCTAATTTTGCGGTAGAGGGTAATTTTGGTTCTACCTCTTCTGAACTAGATTCCTGTTTCAAAGTGTCCTCTACTATTTCAGCATTTGAAATAACTCCATTCTCTACTTCCATCACAATCAGATCCTAGCAGTGCCAAGTAATTATACCTTTTAATGGCTGCATTAGCCCTAAAGTGATAATTTCTCCAAGAAACCTTCAAGCTGTAACAGCCTTTTCGTTAATCTGAATATAATATAAATCCACGGAATCCACCTGAAAGGGCCTTTCTTCAAGAGCCGCAAGTTTTCTCGTGGCCTGAGCCTCCAAAATATTCTGAATCTTTTTTTGCATATCCCCTAATAGTTTCTTTTGTTGATTTGTTGCTTTTACAGCATAAGTGTAACTGTTAATTCGTTCAAGGGGGTAACTTTCATGAATTTTGTTTATTGTGCTCGTGTAATCGTCTAGCTTGGAAGTATAGCACAATTTTAGGTAATAAGATTTACAGTATAACATATTCACGTACTTCTGAAGAACCACTCTTAATTTTTCTTTTAAGGTGTCATCCTTTAAAGTTACTTTATTAATGTACTGTAACACTTCTTGGCTATTCTTTGGTGGATTCAGACTCCAGAGTATCTCTTGAACGTTTTCAAAATATGTGTTATACTGGTGATTCCGTAGTTCTTTTTTTATGAAAGATTCTAATCTATATTTTTTATAAAAATTAAGTTTTATGTTTGTGGATAGGTCCTTTCCTGTCTCGGGGTCCAAGATCATATATCGCTCTTTGTAGTTCTTTACATTTAAGGGCCTTATTACCATATGAGAGGTAACGACATTTGTACACTCTAGTTTCTTATTTTTTCCTCTACAGTAGTAAAAATAACAATTTAGTTTATCTGGTAGCTCAAGATTATATTGTTTAAGTGTCTGTGGTTTTTGCTGCTGCTGCATGTTAATCAGTCTATTTCGCTGCTGCATGTTTATAAGTCTCTCTTAATATCCAGGATAATCTATAGTAATTATCCTATATAAGGATACATGCTTTAAAGTTTTGATTTGGTAGCACTCCAAATTTTAATCGTATTGTCGTATTGGTTAAATCTCATGTTTACTTTTAAGTTTTCTACTGATTTTACTGTATTTATTCTAGTGATTCTCAGCATATTCTCAGATTTATTTGGTTTTAATGTTTGGATCTTGCCTTGTGTGTTGCCTCTCTTTTTATTGTAAATTGATACATTAACACGTCTCCTTGCTGTTTTTAATTTAAAGATTGCCCGGGGTTGTTTTAAGAATTTATGGAATTTTCTTGATAATTCTGGGGTAAATGGCCCTAGCATTTTTAACAGGACCAAAAGTTTTTGGTATATAGCTGTAATCTCTTCCTTTAGGGAGCCCTCTGAATTTCTATGAATGCTCTTTGATTTAAGGGTGAATATGTGCTCTATGTTTAAGGCTATCTCAGAGGAGAAGTTTTCTAGGACTTTTATGGATTCCCTTAATTTAGAATTCCGCATGTTCTGTTTATATTTCTCTAGAGACCCCAGGCCATAACGCTTGTTTGATAGTAAATGCCCCATCTTGGGAAACAAGAGCCTACCACAAATACGCATGTTCTTTAGAGCCCTGACCCGGTGACACATGTTTGCGTACATTTTTAGGTACATCTTTGCGTGCATTTCTATATCGTTTACAGAGATCTCGGAATCTCCGGTTAGAGGGTCCATTTTTGCCAAAGCGTACCTAGATATTTCCGGATCCAAATGCACAATATTCTCCATATTGAGACAATTATCTAGACTATTGGACATTTTTACGTTTTTGAACGTACAGTAATTACGAACATAGCAATTATTCCCTTCCTTCAAGGGATTAGAGTCTCCAGTCATGATTAGATTAGGGTAAACTATATTATGATAGTACGAGTTATCTTTTGCAAAGAAGTACGTACATCGAGGTGATTCTTGCTTTAATCGCTTCAGTTGGTCCTCGTAACTTAGTAATGCTTCAATCCACACGTAGTAACTGTTTTTAGAATCTAATAGTTTGTTTACGGGTTTTGTACAGAGTAAACCGTATCTGTTGAATCCCCTAGTAACCAATTTACTATCCTCCTTACTGTTTAAATTGTTTACCCATTGCTCATAACGGGGCCCCTCAAAGTGATACTTTAGAAATAGCCCCTTTCGTGGAACAGATTGCACAACTGTGGATCTACAAAGCCAGCAGTAATAGGTGCCCTTAGTGGTGTCTACACCTCTCTGGAAAAGCTTTTCTTTGTTTTCGTTATTTTCATTAATGATCAGTCTATCGGATAGATCCGTTTTACATGTAGAGCAATAATCGGCAAAGAATTCTTTTGTTTCGAATCTACTCAAGTTCTTTAGAATGTATTGATTAACAAAACTAGCATGTTCTTTGCTATCAGTTCTATAGTTATATCTTAATTTTACACCCATAGTGCTTAATATATTATTAAAGGATCTGTTTTTCTCATCAACAAACTGCCTACATTTTATATTCTTCTGAACACTAGTTATAAAAGTAGAAGTACCATAGCAATCCAGACCGCTTAGGAGATAAACTTTCTTTTTTTCGAATGACCTTAGGTATTGTGCATAGATCTCTGCGGGTATAAATGTACCACTTAGATGTCCCAAATGAAAATTATTGTTTACATAAGGTAGGGAAACTAAAATAATCTGTGTTTGCATACCTTAATGTTTACCGTCTTGAGGGTCCTTCTCATTAGGGAATTATTCCATCTATCTCGCTAAAGGAACCAAAGTTCCCTATTTTTCAGTTTATTTATATTCCGGATATTTTACTATCGGTTACTAAATACTACGCCCCTGTACTTTTTCATTTGGTCTACTCCTTATTCCCATGGGTGAAGATTCACCTTGTTCAGATCTCGCGCTTCTATAAAGACTTAAAATTTCAGATTTGAGTAAAGAAAGCTGATGCAAGCTCTTATAGTTTACTTTTAGAATATAATGATATTTTTTTGTTAGATCCCCTATCGCTTTGGATGTTTCAGCGGGTATATCATTCATTGTACTGAGCATTAGACTGTTACGAAACAACTGCTTTAATTCTTGTCTTATTTTCATTATGGATGTATAGAGATAGTCCTTACTTACGTATTTTTTAGAAATCTTCTTAAGTTCCTGGACCTGTTCAGGTAGTAACCTAGCTGTAGAATAAATTCTCAGTTTCTTTTGCACTTTTGTTTTTTGGTCCTGAACATACGCATCAAGAACCCCCTCTTCATTTAGCTCTAGTGCTACTGCTATAGTGGGCTCACCCCTAAGATTCATCTGAATCCCCTCAAGAAGTACCTCACCAAGGAAGTTATTTTGTGTAGCTATAAGTCTAGGGCCCTCAAAGATACTAACCTTAACCTTAGATTGAAAGTCCTCTGTTGTGGTGAACAGTTTTAGTTTCTTGCAAGGTAGTTTGGTATTACTTGGGATTACCACCTCAAATACCTCTCCTTGTACACCAATACCAATAGGTAAGGAGGCTACATCGCTTAGTACGTTTATTTCTGCTTCTACACCATTGATAAGAGCACCATAGAGAGCGGCACCTTTAGAAACACTGGTTATACTACAGAAATATTCTTCAATGGGGATCCCTATACACTTATACACCAGGTCTCTTACGTAGGGTGAATTACCAGGGGCCCCTATAAGAATCAACTTATCTATGTTCTCTGATCCCTTAAAGAATAGCGATTTTTTGGATTCTAATTCCTGAAATAATCTATTAAATTTTTTTAGAAAGGGTTCAAAACACTTTTGTAAATCATCCTTGTTGAATACATAGGATATGTAGTAGGGTACATCATTAACCTCAAAGAGAATACTTTTTGAAATAGAGTACATATTAGAATCGCAAAACTGGATCTTCAACTGCTCACTCAGTTGTAGTAACTTTCTTTTTGCAGATGGGTTTACCCGTATAATTGTATAGAGCTGCTGATTTTGAACTTTTATTTGCTTTAACAGAAACTCAAACACTTGGTCATCAATGAGAAACGTACCACCTGAAGGGTCGCCTGCGGTAGCTAGCACATCGGTTACACCCAGCATTATATTACAGACCGTCATATCAACAGTTAAGCCCCCTACATCTACAAATAAGGCACAAATGCTCTCTTTTTTATAAAGATGCGTGTAGTAAACGGAAGCTGCTGTTGGTTCATTTAGGATCCTTAATACTTCAAGACCACATAATCGTGCAGAATCTTTAAAGATATGCCTAGCACTCTCACTAAAATATGCCGGAACCGTAAGTACCGCGTATTTAACTCTACAATTGATTTTTAACTGCACCTGTAATTTAAGCATTCTAAATAGCTCAGAAAGCAGGATACGGGATTTTTTTACTTCCTCATCTTTCTCAAAGTAGCATTTTTCACTAATTTTCTTTTTTAGGTTTATGATACTATTGGGCGGATCCAATATCTCAAATGGCTTGGCTTTGTGACCAACATACAACTGGTTTTTCTGCTCGTTCAGATAAATGGAGCTAGCAAATGTTTTTGAGGGCACTCCTGCACTCAAAGCCTGCATGGTGCTAAGGGTTACAAGTTCACCCAATCTATAGTACGAAACCACACTGCTAGTGCTACCGAAATCAATGCCGATTATAACATTAAAATCTATTTCGTTGTATTCAGCCTCTGGACATACTGGAGGAGTCTCCATTTACTCGAGGATCTTCTTTTTCTTTATTATCTCCGCAGGTATCTGGTTATACCCTCTAAGATACAGATCCAGTACTACACGTCCCTGTGTCAGGGACATTAATGAAGGTTGTAGATCTATACTCTGGTCTAAGGGAATAAATCCTGTTAGCTTAGATGAGCCCATGTGACGAGAATCCTGATACTTTAGATCCCCTATTCTCTTGGTACTTAATTTTTGAACTACATCTTTAATGTATTTAGAGGGTAGATCTATAGCAAAGTTCATCACTGGCTCTACTAGAACAGGGGGATTTTGTTTAAACAGCTCCTCTATACCGCTTCTATAAGCCTTCGCAAACTGTACTGTCTTTCTGTGCAATGGCGTTTGGTGTATCTTTGCAAAAGTTAATACAAATCCTATTCCCTTTAGAGGTACCTTTAGATTGAATCCGTAATCTAAAGCAGAGACAATTCCCTCGGAAATAGTTTCCTTGGTCTGATGCATATATGCACAACCCTTAGTATCATCAAAGTAAATACACTCATTCTTTAATATCTTTGTAGCATTTTTAGCTAAATCTCTTGGTATAGAGGGATGCCTTAGACATTCCGTTGTTAATCCCTTTGCGGAAACGGTATTACCTTGAAGTGCCGTAATTAACTGTTCCGGTAATCTAAATAGGTAGAATTGGAAATCGTTTAATTTATTGGACGTACGTACGGTGAAAATATTTGATTTATAACCTTCAGGAAGGGTCTCACTGTATTGGATAATGGGTGTACTGTTGTTCAGCTGTACCCCATAAATCAATTCCAATTTTTTTATGGATACATCTAAATGTAATGTTCCTATACCATAGAGCAAAAATTCTTTTGAAGCATCATCATATCTGTATTTTAACGTAGGGTCCTCTAAAGTTAGGTACTGTATAGAGGTAATCATCTTCTTTAAATCTGCGGTTTTCTTTGGACTTAGTGCGTACGCTATAACAGAATTACGGGAGTAACTTAAGCAAGGATATACCCAATCAGTGGGTTTTGAAACCAAACTGCAACCTGCAGTGATACCTGAAACACTATGGAATGTAACCACGGCACCCGCAAAACACTCTTCAACATCAAAGTGCTTTCTTATGTTAGTAACTGTTATTCTTGAGGGTTGTTTTACTGTATTAGCGTAGTTATTACAACTGCTATAAAGGGGCTCTTTCCTATTGTACTTACCGGAAAGAACTCGTACCGTCGCTAAAAGGCCCGCATGAGAATCATAGTTAACATCCGTGACCATACCTCTGAACTGCCCTTCAATATCTGAATTCAGAAGTTCAGGAGCGAGATCCTGTGGCAACTGTTGATCCACAGAGATGTAGGCATTTGATAGTTTTTTTCTTTGAGTGACTCCAGGAGCTGGTAGGTTTTCTATACAAGAACCTAGAAGAACAGGTGCTAGAGGATATAGAGCATAAAGTTCCTCATTTTTATTTTCGTTTACTAAGGTAACAATATTTGCAAAACTTTGTTTCTTTAAAGTTAATTCTCTCACAGATGTACCCCATTTTAATAGAGCACATCCAAATATAACGTTTTTAGATAGATCAAAGTATCCATTGACCCCTGAGGACTCTTTAATTTTTGCATTGATGTTAGCAACTATTTTAGAAAGTTGTACAAGGATATCCTTGGAGTTCATGAATTTATTTTTTATTGCTAGATCTATTTTATTAACAAACAAAACAAGATCATTTCCTTCCAGAAGGCATTGCGCTAGAACAGACTCTGTTTGTGTCATCATACCATCTATCATATCTACAACTAAAATAGCACCATCAGAAGCCCTAAGTGCTTTTACAACTTCACCGCTAAATTCAACGTGTCCGGGGCTATCTATCAAGTTAAAGAGATAGTCCTTATGTCTAAAAGAAGCAACGGTACTGTTTATGGTAATGCCCCTACTTCTCTGCTGGCTAAATTCGTCTGTAACTAATACGGTTCCTGCAAGCTCTTTATTGATTAGGCCTGATTCTGCTAGTAGATTATCCGTTAAAGTGGATTTCCCATGATCTACATGAGCAATTACACTTAAATTTCTTATTAGGGATTTGTCTTGTAGACCAAAAAATGTGGTAACGAACTGCTTTAATGGTATATCCTGTGCAAAGATTTTCTTTGTTTGGTGGATCTGTGGTATCATTTTCTATAAGGAATTTACTTTATAAGGGGTCTACTCTTCTTCTTCCTCTATGAGAGGATCCTGGGTATTTAAAGGTTGTTTATTTGGGTCCTCTTTTAGAGGTTGTTTATTTGGTTCCTCTTTTTTAGATAGAGGATCCAAATTTAATGTTTCTAGTATGTTTTGTAATGGGTAATAATCTTTTTCAGGGGCTCCATCCCTTTTTGGAGCCTCTTCAAGTAACTGTTCTTTCCATAACACAGAACTTAAATGCTCATGAACGTACAACCATACTAGACTCTCTTGAAGTAAGGGCCCTAGGGGTTCCTTTGTTTTATTAGCGTTAATTCGATATACAGAAGATTCAGAATCCAAAATTTGGCCAATATAATCCTCTGCCTTAGAAGAAACTTCAGAGCAATGAACCATGACAGATTCATCTATTACTATGTGATCCACCACATTCTTGAGTGCTAGTTTTTCCATGATCCTTTGTCTACATAATAGTACCTTCTCTGGAAGAGTCATCTTCTGAACTACCGCGGGATCTGATTTAGGATCTGTTTGTAGATGAAATGCGCATAAAATTACTGTTATAGTGCTAACTAAAGTTCTACAGACTAACTTAAGAAAGAGAACAGAAATCCAATTATTAATCACTATGAGAATTATTCTAAGTAAAATAACGCTTATAACTTCCCTCGGTATTAGTGAGCCCTCGTAAAGAGAACATTGTAGTGTACAGGGCATTATCCATAGTAATAGTCTACTTTGTAGTGAAACAACCATGGCATCCAATTTTTGTGGACTCTTAATGGTTAGATCCACAAAACAATTACTCTGTGTACTGTAGGGCGCTTCTAATGAAAGTACCTCTCTGGAGGCACTCTCGGTAATAATTCCGATTCCCATCTTCAGAAGGAATGCACAAATAAAAACAAAAACATATATCAGACTTATCCTTTTTATTAGGAGCCCAAGTAGAAAAATTATGCTAAGAGCACAGGCCTGGTAGCCTCCATTACAACGTAAGACGGAGTATTGATATTCTAGAGGGGTCTTTTCATTTTTTTTCACTAGATCTGCCATAATTCTCTTACTCCCTTCTTGTAACGCCAGTTGTGTTAGTGCATCTACAAGATAAACAAAAACCAATTTAAAGTTTATTACTTCCAGAACTAAGTAATAAAGATTAAACTGACCACTAATATAGGTGGAAATCGAGGTATAAAAAAGGTTTAGGAGGGTGCCAAATATAAAGAAAATCTTAGACTGGTCTCTACAAATACATAGACTCAAATAATACGTTTTATAGAATAAGTCCGTTTTTTGAAAACTAAAAATTAAATTATTAGGGGCCGTTTTTTGAAACCTAAAAAGAAAATTATAACAGGCTATAACGTTCCTTTTGAACCGATTAGGGTTGGAAGTTCTCGTAAAACGGAACATAAATCTATAGAGGAGGCTAGTTTGACTTTTATAGTCTATCCCGAATATATATCGAATGAATCTCAAATAAAGATTGTCATAATGCATTAGTTTTTCCAGAACCAAGGGCCCAATATAAAGCAGTAGATTTTGAAGATTATTTCGTTTATACTTGTATATCTCTTTTACAGCCTGGGGGCCCTCCCCTACCTTAGAGGTTTCGGACTCTTCCAGAATAAAGTAATTTTCTAATGTATACAAGTACCCTATGGAAAACCCCATGGAAAACGCTTCTTTGAAGTATGTGTGTTGCACACCTATCATTGTATATTTACAAACAGACTGATAGAGTATACTGATTAGTTGTTGTCCCAGGGCAAAAGACATGAATTTGAATGCTAACATCGTCCACATCAAGGAGACACTTCTTCTCTTGGACGTGGTACCAAAAATACCGCAGATTCTACTACAGTAAAAAACCACATTGGCCAATGCAGATCTAAACGTGTTCTTCTTTTTTAATCTCCCTATATCCTTTAGTTGATCTGGTTTCTTTGGAGTTCCGTACACCGTCTGAGAAATCCCCCTCTCTTTTTTGGAAGGTAACCAATACAATAGACCTACTTTTTTGTATATTCCAAGGGCACTTATTAAAACGCCTTCGAGGATGCCACAAACTCTCTCTCGTAGAGGCTTTGTTTCATCCAGGGGTTCTTCTTCAATTCTTGAATCCCTCAATTCAATGAATTCCTCAGGGCCCTCTCGGGATTCCGGGGTCTTCTTTACAGAAGTATGTGTTACATTAATCATTGGGCGGCCCTATTATTTCCATTTCTCTAGTATTAAACTATATATATCGTGAGTTGGCCTTGAAGAATCTTATACTCCCACAAAAAATTCTAAACAATAGAGGAAATACCTAATATATGGGCTTAGGACCATCTTATTGCGAGGACAAAGAAACTATAAGGGCGTACAGAGGGGATCCTTAGTGTGGGAGGATATGTATCAAAAAAGCAATTTATGATCCTAAATAATGCTAAAAAGGCCCTGCACCTACAGTTTCTTCTCTAATATGCATTTTAAAATCAATCTTATTGAATAATCATTAAAATCATATCCCGTACTTTCCATAGATAATATTGAACTTAGGTTCTTTATGGATTTTGTTACTTTTTCAGGTGAGGAATCAAGATCTTTCAACTTCAATTTTTCTGTGTTACAATGTCTTCTGACTCTTTTAATAAGAGCATTTGTTGCATAAAGAGCTTTAGAATCATCTAAGTCCTCTTTTTGGATATGTTTTGATAGATCTGTGGTCTCTAACATTATTTTGAGTATGATGTTTAAATTCACCTAATCTGTTATATATACCCTTTACATAGACCCTTTTTATATTCTATGTGCACAAACCAAAATCAGGAAACCTTGCACCAGTATATCATAGGAGGTATTGATGAAGCAAATAAAGGTGAAGCTATAGGACCCCTCTTCATAAGCATCTGCTACGCAAAGAAACAAATATATCAGGGGCTCTCATATTACGGCGATTCAAAAAACTGTAAAAAGACCACTCTGGAAACCATAGATAATCTATTGGGCACATTAAATGTGTATCATAAAACCATACAAGTTTCTGCCGAAATCGTTGACAAGAGAAACATCAATGATTTATTGTGTGAGGCTCAATGTAAACTTTTACAGCAAACTAATGTTTCAGTGGGCCTAGTAGATTGTCATCTTAGATGTCCACTTCAACTAACCAAAATATTGGAAAAACCAAATTTAAAAGTAATTTGTAAACATAAATTCGATACCCTTGACCCTCTTGTGGGACTAGCTTCCATTGTTGCAAAGAAAAGAAAAATACAGTGGTTTGCCTCCATTGAACGACAGACAGGCGCGGTAATGGGTACCGGAAATTTAGGAGATGCCCAAACCAAAGCATACATAAAAAAACATTATCCTACTGTACCCTACCTTCGGAAGAAATGGGACCTAAAATCTTTACAATTGTCACAGTAGCGTGTTAAGGCGCTATAGCAACTAAAAAAATTATTAATATTGAGGACCCCTAGAGGTACGTATGAATCTCCTAACGTTTTAGGGGAATGTATAGTCTACTGTGATCCTTTGAACCCGTAGAACTGGAGATTATCCTAATATATTCATTATAAAAAGATATCTCAGTCTCTGTACTCTCTTTTAGAAGTGCAATAAAAGTATTAGAAGAGAAATAGAATTCATACACCTTTGCGAAGTTTTTTTCACAGACATGAATATGTTTTAGGTCTAATGGATTTAACTTGTGCGTTCCTGTATCAGTATTCTTTTGAGCATAAAGGGTAATAGAAGCATCTCCATTAAACGCATTTTCTGGGTCTTTTGAAGAACTAGCATAAAAATTCTTAAAATCTAGATCCCAGTACATAATATTCTCAACGGCATTGATGGTTTTAAAACATTTTAAAACGTTCTCTGTTGTCATTTCAAAGCTGGCCTCCTGTTGCTCTAGAGAATCGATCCAGTTTATCTCTATGATATCATTCACTTTGGGGCCCCCCAAGTAACTGATATTAAAAACAGTCTCAGGCCCTGCTTTCTGTTGATTGTTTTTCTCTGTTCTTAAAGTTAATATTTTGTTGTACGGATCTACTTGAATACGTACGAAACCTTTAAATGTTTCTATTTTTGACAGAAAACCTGCTAATGAGACCATAAATTTAAGATCCTGTTGCATATGAACATTTTGCTGAAAAATCTGCGCTTCTATTACACCTAAACATTGCTTAAAATCCACGTTCTTAAGGATAATCCTTTCTTTTGAAACATGGAAATAAACTTGATCTGATAGTTTAAAAGCACGCAAGTACCTCAGCAGTGTGGTAGAATTTACGTTAAAAAATAGATTATCGCTTCCTTCTAGATTATTGTATTTTAGAAGTAAAGTCATGAAAAAACGCTAAACCTGGGGCTTGAACCCAATTCTAGACCATGAGAAGGTCTCGTGATACCCATACACTAGATTAGCAATACTGTAACAAGAGTATTTTATATATACTAAAAGTTAAGCGTTCTGGGTGGCCTAGGCTTCTAAATTTTTATAGATTATCTTCTCTGTGGATCCATCCTGGAATCCGCAAGTTAGAGTACATACCGCAGATCTCAACTGTTGGTAACATTTCTGAAATATGGTATCGTATTTTAGATCTTTTTTTATATTGTTTGTTTTCTTATAGTAGTCCATAAACTCTGTTTTAAAGTATTTCTCTGTCAAGATTATTAATTTATTGTTATAAAACTGCTTGTCTAAATGTTTCAGGTACGATTTAATAAGAATTGAAGGTTTTTCAACTGGGGCACTTGGTTCTTCCTGATGATTGAGATATCCATCTAGATAGGCAGAAAGGTTTACAGTTATTTCTTTAGATATCATGTCCCTGTTTCTTTTTGTTTTTTATCTTGAAGGTTAGTGCTCTGTTTCCTATTTATGTGTTGATTTATGCAGTCCTCTAAAAATATAGGATCAATAATAGAAAGGTAATCCTCTGTTCTTGTACCCAGTCCTTTTGCAATTGACCTCATTACCGCTATTCTCTTCAATGCACTAATATCTGCACCCGTAAATTTATTTTGGGAAGCTAATAATATCAAGGGGTTCCAGTTAAAATCTTCTGGTAGGAAAGGGAAGTAGTAGGAAAACAATCCTCTTAGTTCTTCCTTATTAGGCACCAAGAATTCCAGCATTAGTTCAAACCGCCCTGCTCGCAATAGAGCTTTATCTAGAGATTTATGGCTATTTGTTGTACCTATAACAAGAACAGGGTCCTTGGACGTAGAAATACCATCCATGTGACTTAAAAATGCGCCTATCTTACTTTTCTGGTACTCTCTTTCCCCACTAATGCTTTGTCTGTCTCCCAGTAAGGAGTCTATTTCATCTATGTAGATAATACAGGGGGAAGCGTAGTTAGCTCTTTGGAAGAGCTCTGCTATGTTTTTTTCTGTTTGACCAACAAGTTTATCAACCAGCTGAGAAGCGTTAACGTTTATAAAATTATACTGCAGCTGATTGGATAATGCCTTCGCGAAATGGGTCTTTCCACAACCAGGGGCTCCGTAAAAAATAACTCCTTTTAGGGGCTTTACATCGAATTTTTTGTAATACTGCCCGTATCTAAAGGGATACGTTAATTCCCTTAACAAAATTTCCTTCACGTTCTGATGGCCTATGATATCCTTTAAAAAAACATTCTGGTCCTTGAAACTAGCATACTTTCTTAGTAACGAATTACTAACAGATTTAAAACCAGCTTCCATATCGACCTGAAGGAGTACGATTTTTACTAGTGGATCCCTATTGCATCTATCAATAACGTTTAGTTTAGCCTCATTAACCATCATCTTTATATCGGCATGAACAAGACCATGAGTTTTAGCAGTCCAGTTTTGTATGTTAATCTGTGCGGGGGTGGACCCCAAGAATATTTTAAAGAGTTCGTATCTTTCTATAGCAGTAGGAGTTTTTATGATTATCTCCTTATCAAATCTTCCAGGCCTTCTCAGTGCCTGATCAATTGCATTTAGTTTATTGGTTGTACCTATAACATAAACCTGCCCTCTAGGACTCAGACCATCCATACAAGTTAGCAATTGGGTTACTACTTTTCCACCATAAGAATCGTTCTCTCTTTTCGCAGTGATGGCATCCAGCTGATCTATTAGGATTATAGATGGTGCCGTTTCATGAGCCTTTTTAAAGATCTTTTTTATGTTATTTTCAGATTCCCCATGGTACTTTGAGAATATCTGGGGCCCGGATATGGTGTAAACGGTATAACCGAGATTCTTTAACTGCCTCAATTTATGGGTCTTTCCACAACCAGGGGGTCCATGAAGGATAATACCCTTGTTAGGACAGAGATCTAATTTTTTAAATTCCTGCTTAAAATATTTGGGCCAATTGAATGATTTCTGGAACTGTATGTCTACATCGCTTTTTGCCGTCACAAGATCATGGGCCGGTTTAAAAATGGTTGATTTGGTTACTTGACCATAATAATTTGCTATAGACAAACTACTAAAACATAGATTGTACTGTACATCCTTTATGGTTATTTTGAATCCATTAGCTATAACGGAGTTCATTAAATTTCTCTTTAGTACCTGCAATATTTGCACTAACTTTTTGTTTGAGAGGTCTTTTACGGGCTCATTGGTGGTTTTTGTTTTTATCTCTATTGCTATTCTTGAAACTGGTGAGATATTATGCAAAGGACAAATAGCTAATTCTTGTCCCACTTCTATTTGCAAATACGCACTCAATTGGGTGGAAAGGGAAATTTGATGTTCAAAAACTGTATCAGAGTATTGAACAATTGCAGGACAAAAATCTCCTGTTCGCACATTCTTAATAAGTATGGTATCAAAAGGCATGAATCCCCTTGATTGGGCTAAATAAACGTAGCAGAATGAGCTAAGGCCTTCATTAAAGGTATCCACTACATTAAAGTGTTTCGTGTTTGCACGATTAAACAGTCCCAATACCATTGGGTCTTTATTCTCCACGTTTAAAGATTCAGGAGCCCTTTTTACGCCCTCGAGATTTGAAGAGTCCTGTGATTCTATATCAAAAAGAGGGTCCCCTAATAGATTGGTATTGTCCCCTGGTTTTACCATAATCGTTTGTTCAAAAAGGCTCTAGAGTATATTTAAATGTATTAGCATGCTAGTTTGATTTTGGAGAACGTGGCCTTTACAGCTATTCTGAGCTTTTGAACGTATTCTATTTAAGCTAGGCCATTCTGGGGATTTAACCTCCAATAACGCTTTTGGAAACGTGGATGGCTCTAGGGGATCCCTCAGATCTACCCATAGATCCGTTAAATAAACGTTTAGAGCGCTCTTCAAAAGAGGGTAATAATCTCTCTTAGATGACCATATGTATAGGTTAGGACCTTTTATATAGTATCCCGAACTTTCTTTGTATTGTTTATCTCTTAAGAAACAAGAAAATGGTTCTCTACAGTAAGTGGTGACAGATCTCAGAGGGTTTAGTAACCTAACAGAATTTTGACAGTTACAACAACCGAGTGTTTTAAAATCAAAAGATTTAAATCCCAAGGCCCTTAAGAATTTAAGATACTCTGCACTAGAATTAAGGCAGGAACTTTCATTGATTTGATCGACTACACTAATATCAGTATTCTCCTCTAAAAGTTGTAAATAGTGCTCCAAAGCGCTCTTGTAATCTTTCCAATAACACAAATAAACTGGGAGATTCAAAGTTATACATCCCTGCACTAGAGGTAAGTTAAAGAGTTGAGCGTAATGCATTATCTCCGTGGATGTGCAATTTATATGTATCAATGATCCTAGTATTCTTTCTTTAACCTGTTCCTTAGAGGAACCTAGAACTACTTTTAATGTATACTCCTCTGATGTGGTGCCCAAGGCTTCGTACTGTAAATCTAGTGTATTCAGTACCCGCTTCAATAGTTCTGAACAAACAAATTTTAAGGGCCCCTCTGAAGGATGCAGTAGTAATTTTTCCAAGGGTCGAATCTGTTTTATAATAATGCGCTGCTCTTTACTTTCAGTAGTAAAAGTGAGAACTCCTGTTTTTTCATATACGTCTTTTATTTGAGACACCATCTGTGCATCTTTTTTAGGAACAGAAAACTGCACCAGCCCTGTGGGTGCTATAAACGTAGTTCGTCTCTCTTTGGGTTTGGTGTACTCCCTAATAAATGCCTCAGGTATGAGGTGTTCGTAACCGTGATAAATTATTTCATAGACGTACCCATCTTCAGTATATTCTAAACTGTAGGGGCATTTTTCAAGCATTGAAATCTCTTCCCTAGTTAGAGTACTCGGTAGGGCTATATTATTCATTTAGGGTTTTACCACATTTATATTGCGTATTATCGTATGTTTGTCTTAAAGCGGTTAAACCGTAGCAACAAGTATAAAGTCGCTGTATTCCGAATCCAGCAGCTAAAACGTACCTATTGGGGTAATCTAAACCATCCCAAGATAAATTTTTTGTACATTCTGGGGTTATTATCCCGGCACCTGCAATCTGAACCATCTCTGTAGGCCCCTTATAAAACACCTGAAGACCAGGGGTAACGTACCTATAACGTGTTCTTCGAAAAACCAACTTGGAAACGTCTACACCAAAGCATTTGTAGATGCAAAGAAGATCCTCTTTTAACTTTTTAAAGGGTTTTGAGCCTCCTTCTTCGTAATCGTACAATTTTCTATACTGCATTTGAAGGAACTCACAATTATGTGTTTTATCCGTATTTTCTCTTCTGTACACTCTGCATATATCTAGAACATTTTCATAACCTTTTAAGGTAATAGCGCTCGTAGCATGAGGGAGCAAGAGATTGTTTCTATCTACCCAAAAAGATTCAGATAAGGAATACGCTTTATCTGTTTTTTCACTTGCACCTAGGTCCTCAAAACAAGCGAGTTTATCAATAATAGGCTGGATCTGGTCTGGAAATGGAAAGAGGCCCAACTGGGAACGGGCTCTAGTAACGCCACGAATATAAAATTCATAAAAAGACGGACGGGCCTCTGTAAACGTAATAGCATCTTTATCCTGCAGGGGTTTTTCCACATATCTTATACCCAAACCGTATTTCGCATTTCCCTCGATGATCTCCTCCACCGCTGATCGGGGCCAGGAGTGAGTATTTGAAAGAACGTTCAGTTTGGTTTTCCATTTAAGTAGTGCTTGATACTTTTCAACGTTTCTAACGGTGTACTCGTTTCTATAGTACCCCCTACTAAGGGATCCTAGGGACTGAAACTGGTCTACCAAAGGAAAATTTATTATTTCTAAGGATAGTAGCTCAAAGAGTCGCTTCTGAACATCCACCCTGTTCTCTAAATAGAACATTGATCTATACTTTATCTGCATAAGGTTAAAGATTATATGGTGGAAAAATCTAAATTAAATTTATAGTTTAGGGATTCCAGCACTTTTCTGATCTTTTCAGACATACGCCCTCTTAGCTGTATTTTCCCTTCAATATACTTGCCACCTGTACCTACATGATCTTTAATTTGCTTAAACTCGTTCTTGGTTATGTTTCCGTGCAGTATGGTGATAAACTTCTTTCTTTTTACACGTCTCTGCTCGATATTGGTTATGATCTTTACACCCGTGGTACAAAGAGAGCAAATGCATTTATTTTGGGCATAATTGCACAATTTACAAAATGTGTCTAATCCCTTAAAGAATTCCTTAATCTGCGCCAATTGTTTGACCTCTTCTGGTGTTTTTCGGGTTGTTTCTTGGTGCACTAGGACTGAGATTTTTATGATTATCTTACTTCCACTTTACTAGTTTTAAGAATTTGATGGAGATTATCTCCGATTAGACCAAGTGTTGATTTTATCGCTTTATCTATGTTCTCTCTGGTTTCTAATAGTTTATCATAAACAATTACTAATTGTCTATAATCGCTGGATTTTAGTCCTTCTTCAATGTACTCTTTAGAAAAAGCCATAGACGTTGTACAGTTTTTGTTGTACATTGTAGCATATAACTGAACAAAAAGAGGGACCTTGTAAGGTAAATTTATAATTAATGAAACTTTACTACTCATGTTAGTGTAGAGGTATTCCGCCTATATTTAATAATAGCTATTCTAACAGAGACCGTCCCAGTGTACGGATCCTGAAATACAGGGCTATAAAAGGAGCCTATTTCTCGTGTTCACCATCTTCTAAATGTTGATGTGCACATGGTTGATTCTTGTTTGTGTTCATTATGATTTTTTGAGAGTAAATGTGAAACACTGCATTACAAAAATGATCATACACCCGGGGACTACCCAGGAGCATGGGTTCCACCAGAGGTAATATATGAGTGAATGAATGCCCAACGGTCTGAACAGTGCCCACTACCATACAAAGCATCAAGGCTTTCAAATATTCACCGTATACATTGATAGTTTTAGGAGGGCCCACATGTTCAGCCGTAGGCATTGTTGTTAAATGTATTGATGTTATACTACGATAAAGTAGGGCCATTGTTTCAATTGCGAACTCAAGAACCTCGATGTGTCTCTCAATATCAAGATATAAACTACAACGCTCGGAAAACTTGAGAAAGTCTAATCTGTTACATTCAACCAATATTCGAGATTGAAGTCCAGCTCTGAGAAAACCAAGACTAAAGTATTTAATATTGGATATTCTTTTTAAACACATGTATCCTAGAGGAATCATTATAGCGAAAAATATATCCAAGTACCGACAATAATGGTACGAGGAGAATAATTGAACAATAGCTAAGAACGTTTGAGAAAATAACTCTATTTTACCATAAATGTACATCTCCTTCTTTTTTGAGTGTAGGGACTCTTCCTTCAGGGGAGGGAGATAGCCCTCATCCAGGGGTCCTGCAAAATGGCGACTACATGTATGACTACTTTGCTGCATTACAAATACAGTATACCCCTTATGTAGTGTAGTGAATGCTATAAAAAGAGGGAACCAAATAATAACACCCCTATAACAAGGGAGATAGTATAGCGTTTTAAAATTTGCAGGATTTATTTCACAGCATCCCACGTCTTGACCTAGAACTAATGATACAATTAGATGGGCTATTTTTTCAGCTATCTGGACCCTATAAACTACCAATATAAAAAGGGAAATACATCTTAGGAAGAATATGCTCCGCGGAGTCTCCATTCTTGATTTTTGAAGAAATACCTTGCTAAAGTAGGTTAGGAAATTACATCCGGTAATTTTTAGGATGGCTCTTATTCCAAAACTCATAACTAAACTAAGTGAGAAGATACTAACTATGATAGATAGATTGGTATCTTTTCTTTTTTCGCTACCTCAAGTAGATATTGTCTTTTTTTAGCGCCTATTTTACTAGCAAGGACTCCTGCAGTGGATTTATCTTTAATTTTTTGTAGTTCCATTAGTTCCCTCTGATTGTAGATAACTTTAAGCATTAGCCCCATAGATTCAACCCTAAATCTAGATTTTACGGGTCTCTTATAACCTATTTTTGGTCTTTGTAAAACGTTTCCACCATTACTTCTTGGTCTTCGCCATCCACTGTCCATTAATCTCTTTATTCTATTACCGTTATGTCTCGTAAATGTGGGGACTTTATCTTTATGAATTGGCTTTAGAACAAGTAGCCTCTCTCCTGTTTCGGTATCCTTCATATTTTTACAGGCACGCCAGTACTCTCTTATGGTATCATTGACTTTTGATAATCTAGATTGCTCTTTAATTTTTGTACAGTCTATTTTTTTTCCCATTTCTATGCGTTATACTCTATTCTTTTTGATATTTTAAATCCATCCGTAAATATTCTTCTATCTTTTCTATTTAGTTTTACCTTATATCTCAAAGCTTTAAATTGATCTAGAAGGGACCCTGAAAGTATATCATCGTAGCTCTTATAGCTAATAATATTTCCCTCTATTAGTTTCAACTGTTCAAAATTATTAAATCTTAGAAGCCACTGCTTCTTTAGACCATGATAGTTATTAACGGAAACCGTGGATTCATGAAGTTTTAGAATTATAGGGAAATACTTTGCAATAGGCTTCACTTCGTAGCAAAAAAGAGGATTCTTCTTGTACTTAGCAATCATTGATTTCCATGTAAAGTAAATTGCTCTACACGTAGGATTCCAGTTCTTCAACCAGCTGACTTTTAGAACGCCTGACTCCTTTTTCTGGGACCATTGAATTCTAGGGTTTACAAAGGAGTAGAAAAATCCCGTATTAAATGTAACATTAAGTGCGTTCTGTACTATTTCATATTTTAGATCCCCTATCTGTATATCAAAAGAAATAAGTTTTGTGGATTGTCTGTAGCTTCTTTCCTTCTTCGTTGAAACGGAAAGTTCCTGCAATGGTATAGGGGATTCATCTAGTATTTCTCTTGCCTTATACATGATATCTCTATTGTTTTCTCCTATACCCTAATAATAATGAACCACCAGTGTTTTCAGTAATGCATTCATCAAATGTACAAATTTTACCTGTAGGAGAAGTAATTAAAACGTTTCGGAAAGGATCCTCTTTTAGGATGTTTCGTCTTAAAGAAGGTATGGATTTAACTTTTAAAGTACTTCTATCTTTAATGATGTGCATACTTTGTAAGTTAACAGGGTTAAATGATATACAGTTATTCTTAAAACAAACGCTATCTACAAGATGCAACTGCTCTAGTTTATAGACTACTGATTTTATAAAATTATTTACCCTAAAGGTGTAATGCTTACTTTTTGGTCTTGCATTTATAACTTTCAAGTAGTTTGAAAGATCACTTAGGCAGCTCATTTGTGTATATATCTTGTTTTATTAGCAACCTGATGGAAGCATTTCCTGCAAAATCTAAAATCTTTTATTAGACCCTTGGGTTCTAAACAGATTAAACAGTGGTACCCTGTTCTTTTTTTTGTAAATCCCGGGATTCTGTTTCGCTTATTTAAAAAAACCATCATTTCGCAACTATATTTTTTAGTACTTCCAGGCACTGGGTTCTTTCAATGGTGGAATCTAACTTAAGAGGGTTCCATTTTCGAGTTTTAACCCTTGAACCCGGTTTCTTAAAGAAGAAGAGTACCCTAAAACCGTATTCTGGTGCTAGATGATCGTATCTCTGTAGTCTAAGAACCCTATGACTTTCGATTCCCTTGAAGAGTACATTATTCATGAAATGGCTTTTCTCAATATCTAATTGAGGTATCAAAAGCTTAGATAATTCAGATAACCGCGCCCTAATCGTTACTTTAAATCCCGTAATAGCACCTTTTCTAAGTTTCCATAATGCATTAGGGGTCTTACATTTAGTCAAAATGCATTCTTGAGCTTTTCCTTTTGTGCTATTAGGTTTTAGAAGGTATGCTCGAAAAATTTTCTCGAAATGGTTCTTTAGATCCTCTACTTCCTTGGGAGTTTTTCCACAAGCACCCACAGAGACCATAATTTTCTGAATCTCAATACTTTGATAATCTGATCGGATCTGGTTTTTTAAAACTATAGGTGTAGAAACTTCAGTGTTTAGTGCATTTATATTCATAATTTAAGTGGTTCTGGGCTCAATAGATAATTTATGGTAGGAACATCCATATCTTTAGGTACTACCAATATATTTAGACCAGATTCTATACCACTACCATTATCTAAGGATATTGCCGCTTGAAAATTTTTATAAAACCATTTTATTGATTCCTGTTTTGTTTTGTTTATCCAGGGTTTTCTTAGATTCTGTACAGCCATAGCACCCATAACGCATCTACCTCCAGAACCAGTTTGCATAAAACTTTGCTTATGGTACTCTTCAATTTCTTTCTGTTCAGTTTCGTTTACAAACTCCGCACCGGTGTTCTTTCTTAGTAAAAAGCAAGACCCACAGGGAATTGTAACATTCAAACAGGTAATGAATCTTCTTGTTCTAATAGTTAGGATTATTGCACTACTAGCTAGGATCTCCATATCTATATTATTAATTGTAAGAGATTCTTTGATTTCGTTCTTTTTTTCCCTAAAGTACTTGGATGTTAGGCTACTAAAGAATTCAAAAAAATTAGAAACACTCATTTTGTTTACATCTATTTTATACTGTAGACATGTAAGCTCCATATAACTTATAAGCGGATGTATAGCAAACTGGATTACTCCGCCTACACCTGCCGCAGCAATGTACATTTCTATATCAAGAAGGGAACAAAGATTACCCGTTGTTTTATCTGTACAAGCGTAAGCCTCTAGGGTACTTGTATCTGTAGCACGTGTATCAGAAACTACAAGAATCCCCTCCCTATATGGGGTAGTTACGATTGTTGTCATTGTAAAAGTTTATATTATTAAACTATATGTATTTATTACTTTTTTTATATTTTTAGGTCTAGGGACATTGATCTATAAACGTAAAACATCTGTAGTCTGGACTCTTCAAAATATGTTTTTATTATGATTGATTTCTGGTTGTTTCCAATATTAAGTCTATTCCTAATATAATAATATGATGATATACCATTCTTAAGTGGCCCTCTCTTAAATTTAGGTAGTTTATAAACTTCTATATGAATTAAGTGTAAAAAAAGGCATCTGAAGGACCCCAAAGTAGATTAAGAAGGCCGCCCATTCACAAAAAATTAGATCTATTTCTTGTAACTGTAATGTAAATAAATGGCTCTCATTTATATTTATCATAAACATACAGAACCAACAAATATACTATAATGTTCTTAGACACCCTACAACAAATACAACTTGAGGACCCCCTAGTTCTAGAAACTATTGGTGAACTATTAATGCACGAAGAGGGCCCTTTTTTACAGATAGGGGGTGGAGAAGGCGCAATTACAAAGAAAATTCCTGAGCCCAAAGTGATTATAGAATCAGATTTCAAATACAAAGAACATCTAAAGAACTATAACGTTTATTTTTGTAGGGTCCAAGAGATGTTTAAGTTAAAACAGAATCCAAAAATAGTAATAGCTAATCTCCCCTTTAATCAATGTTACCAGATACTAAAACATTGTTGTTATTATTTCCAGACCATTCAGAAATACTTTGTAATCGTTCAATTAGAGTGGTTCCAAAGAGCTAATAAAAAGGGACAGAAACTATATTTTTTAATGCATCATTTGTTTAAGAGTATGAAGATTGTGAAACACATTAACGGGGGCTGTTTTAGACCTGTAAGAAACTCCAATGCTGTGCTATTACAATTGGGGCCCTCTACTGTAGTAAATAGAGAGTACATTAAATTTCTAGAGCAACTGGGAAAAACGAATAAAAGTATTAGTAAATCTTTCCCCACTGTTCCTCTTTCTGAATTACAAAGATTAAATTATAAAAAAATTACCATGCTAGAGCCTAATGAATTACAGTCTCTTTGGGCCCAATGGATCCACTAAAACCTATTATATTCACCGTTAGGCTACGCACCTAATGGGCCCAATAATGATCCTTTCCATACTGTTCCTTTGTGTAGTATTTGACTTCTGAATTACAGTCTCTTTGGATCCAAGGGATTACAAATATTATATCCACCGTTAGGATTTTTATGTACCATTTTATGCAATTTTTATGTACCATTTTATGCAATTTTTAGGTAATATTTTATGCAATTTTTATGTAATATTTTATGTAACATTTTATGTACCATTTTATGTACCATTTTATGTAATATTTTATGCATTTTTATGTAATATTTTATGTAATATTTTATGCAATTTTTATGTAACATTTTTATGTAACATTTTATGCAATTTTTATGTAATATTTTATGCGTACCCCTTCTTAAGAATTAAATGAATCTATCTCTTCTTTACGTTTAGGCCTTTCTAGAGAGTTCTTGAAACATTTATGAGATTATTGCGGGGTATCCCTCATATAATTGGCAAAGAGGCTTAAAAATATTGTAGAATAGTGCGGAAATATTGTAAAATAGTGCAGAAATATTGTAAAAAATATTGTAAAACATATTGTAAAAAAATATTGTAAAAAATAGTGTGAAAATAGTGTGAAAATAGTGTGAAAATATCGTAAAAAAGTGACAGAAAAGAAATAGTGTGAAAATATTGTGAAAATAGTGTGAAAATAGTGCGGAAATATTGTGAAAATAGTGCGGAAATATTGTGAAAATAGTGCGGAAATATTGTAAAAAAATATTATAAAAAAATCTATAAAATGGGCTGCCTAATGTTCAAAAAAAAACTCGCACTATAGACGTAAAAATTTCTAGTCCCTTTGTTTTAAGTACCCTTGTATAGGGGTATTTGAATTGGATATTTAAGGAGATTTTAGGGCCGATTGCGTAGTTGTCCCTAAAGGTAAAAACATTCATTTCCTCAGAAAACTTTTTGTTTCCATATAAATAAATAAGGTTTAACATTTAAAACTCCTTATTTTTATGGTTGATGCCTCTTATTTATCATCTAAACTTACTATTTTAGCTGTTTTAGGTCTCGTTTTGATTGTTGCACCCAATTTTAACGTATTCTCCAAGATCCTAAATATATCATACTGGTTCCTAACTTTACCTGTTCATTCACCTATGTTTTTTATTAGTTTTATGGCTGCTGGTCTCGCTATAACCTATAAGTTTGTGACTTTAAAGCAAGAGATTGCAGATGTAAAATCCTTACTTACTCTATCAGATGCAGAAAAAGATAAGCTTATAATCTCAAATGAAGCTCTTACCCGAAAGATTGGAGCTTATGAACTAATGATTCATCGTAACCAGAATCCAGATCCACTTAATGCAATAGGAAGACGAGTAATTGATCGAATTCGAGCATTACCCCAAAATAACGTAATGATTATAAAGAATACAGACGAAGTTTTGCCTTTAAATGATAATCCCTTGGTGGTCCCCATAGAATTTCCTATTACAAGACCCGGTGAGGTTTATGAAGCCAATGATCAGTTATTTGTTGTGGGAATTCGGTATGGTGCTCATTTTTCACCAGAGTTACATGGTTTAATGACTAGAAATTACAGGGTACACCGTGCCCTAACTTCTGCGATAAAGAGGGTCTTAATGCCAAGATTTGGAGAACTAATGGACTCTTTACCATTAGTGCACCATTATTTAGGAGATCCCCGAATCGGTAGAGGACTTTTCATGGAGAGTGCTCAAAGTCTGGTTACTGTGGCTAGCGGCCCTGAAACTGGACCTATGTTCGAGGAGGATTAGATCTAAAATACAATCTTTAACTGGATTAAAAATTTTTTAAATTATCTGATTTAGACCATCTTTTAATTTTTTATTTACGCTCTGAGAAATGAATGTTTTTACCTTTAGGAACAACTACGCAATCGACACGTGTACCTAGATTCATACGGGCTAATCTTCGAGATTGATTAGAGTTAAAGGTTTTACAAATATGCTGTTCAAGGGTTCTATTGGTAGCATCCGTAATACTGCATTAATCCAGGATAAGGATGCTGAGGTGTGGGTCGATGATCCACTAGAGCTGATTTACCTATGGATGCATTACCGACTATAAGAAGGGGGGTGTTTTAGAAGGGGCTATGGTAGAATA
>Ga0114995_10000172_pt1 | contig 42374 bp, 40 predicted proteins | sample ArcticOcean_MG_C_11_FD_87038 | JGI IMG/M metagenome (GOLD analysis project Ga0114995, IMG submission 87038) | Marine microbial communities from western Arctic Ocean - ArcticOcean_MG_CB2_154 | ecosystem: Environmental > Aquatic > Marine > Oceanic | place: Arctic Ocean: Canada Basin | collected... | reverse complement strand
GCTTCATTTCAGGCGCGTCGCGGACTGATATTGCCGCGTCGCAAAACTGGATGCGAGAAGTTAAAAACAGGCACAAACTGCGCTGAATAAAGGTCTATTGATAAGAGAGTTGTAGGCTCTCAATCGGGGGGTATTAAATGACTGAAAGAACTGGTCGAAGAAAGGGCGGCGGTCGCGATGCGAGAAGAGAAGCGCGTGAAAATGCTGTGGTCGAACAGGCCGCATTTATCGAGCGCAAAATTCCGTATTTTGAATATCTCAGCGAAGAGAATCTGCAGCTGATCGAAGACAATGCCGATATTTTACTAGAAGAGATCGGTATCGACTTTTTGGATGATCCCGAGGCTCTGACGCTGTGGCAAGCAGCAGGTGCCGATGTGCGCGGTACCCGTGTACATTTCCCGAAAGGACTATGCCGCTCATTGATTCAGGCGACCGCGCCAAAAGAATTCACTCAGCACGCTCGCAACCCTAATCGCAGCGTCATTATTGGGGGTAAGCGCACGGTATTAGTGCCGGCCTATGGTTCGCCTTTCGTTCACGACATCGATGAGGGACGTCGTTATGCGACGATCCAAGATTTTGAGAATTTTGTAAAGCTTGCCTATATGGCGCCTGGGCTACACCATTCTGGTGGCACGATTTGTGAGCCAGTTGATCTGCCGGTGAACAAACGTCACTTCGACATGGTTTACACCCATTTCAAATACAGTGATAAGCCACTTATGGGCTCTGTCACTCATCATGAGCGCGCCCAAGACACGGTCGACATGGCCAAGCTGGTATTTGGCGATGAATTTGTCGACCAGAACTGTGTGTTAACCAGTTTGATCAATGTCAACTCGCCGATGGTTTATGACGCCACCATGCTCGGTTCCCTAAAAGTGTACGCCCGCAATAATCAGGCAACCGTCATTTCGCCATTTATTCTTGCCGGTGCTATGTCACCGGTAACCACCGCGGGCACAGTGACCCAGATTTTGGCTGAAGCGCTGGCGGGGATTGCGTTCACTCAGCTAGTCCGCCCCGGGGCACCGGTCATTTTTGGAACCTTTGCTGCAGCCGTCTCAATGGCTACAGGGGCGCCTACCTTTGGTACGCCCGAGCCTAGCATGGTGATCTATGCCGCTGCGTCATTGGCGCGTCGTCTGGGGGTTCCCTTCCGCAGTGGTGGCGGTCTTTGTGGTTCCAAACTGCCCGATGCGCAAGCAGCCTATGAGGCGGCTAATACCTTGCAAACTTCGGCACTGGCAGGCGTCAACTTTATGCTGCACACAGCCGGTTGGCTCGAGGGCGGCCTGGCCATGGGTTACGAGAAATTTATTATGGATTGCGATCAGGCCAGCATGATTGGGGTTCTGCTCGGTGGCATGGATATGTCTGAAAACGGTCAGGCGATGGATGCGGTGCGAGAAGTAGGTCCAGGCAAACACTACCTGGGTTCCGCACATACGTTGGCCAACTTTGAAACGGCTTTTTACCGCTCCACGGTGGCCGACAACAATAGTTTTGAACAGTGGACGGCCGATGGTGCGATGGATACCGCGCAGCGCGCCAATAGAATTTGGAAAAAAATGCTTAATGACTATCAGGCGCCTGCTATAGACCCTGGGATCGATGAAGCGTTACAAGATTTTATGTTGCGGCGTAAAGCGTCGTTTGCTGACCGCGATTATTAAGTTTACCGCTATTTTGAGAGGGACACTGTATGCCTGAAGAAGACGATATTATCTTGACCGACCTGTCCGATGAGGATCTGGTATTGCAGATGCATGACGATCTGTACGACGGGCTAAAAGAAGAGATAGAGGAGGGCACACAAATTCTGTTGAACCGAGGCTGGAGTCCTGAGCAGGTTCTGGGTAAGGCGTTAGTAGATGGCATGACCATTGTCGGGATCGATTTCCGTGATGGTATTTTGTTTGTCCCGGAAGTGTTGCTGTCGGCCAATTCAATGAAGGGCGGGATGGCGATTCTCAAGCCGTTGCTGGCCGAGACTGGCGCTAGGCCAGTCGGCACTATGGTGATTGGCACCGTCAAAGGTGATATTCACGATATTGGTAAAAATCTGGTATCCATGATGATGGAAGGTGCAGGATTTGAGGTACATGATATAGGTATCAATAATTCTGTAGAAGATTACTTCGCTGCCCTTGAACGCCATAAACCGGATATTCTGGGTATGTCGGCTCTGTTAACCACCACAATGCCCTATATGAAAGTGGTTGTGGACGCATTGAAAGATCAGAGTTTGCGTGACGACTATATCGTTATGGTTGGCGGGGCTCCTCTCAATGAAGAGTTTGGCTTAGCGGTTGGTGCAGATGCCTACTGTCGTGATGCAGCAGATGCCGCCACGACGGCTATTCGTTTGGTTGCAGAACGTCGAGCATTAGAGCCAGCCTAGTGCGCCAAACTCAGGCTCAGGGAAAACTGTTGGTTATCGCCTGCGGCGCTTTGGCCAGAGAGATTGTTTGGTTACAAAAAGCTAATGGTTGGCAGCAGTTTGATCTGCAATGTCTGGACGCTGAGTTACATAATAGGCCCAAGTTGATTCCTGGGAAGTTGCGGTTGAAAATCGAGCAAAACCGCAAAAACTACCATCATATATTCGTCGCCTACGCCGATTGCGGCACTGGCGGCCAGATTGATGCGCTCCTTGCTGAAGAGGCTATGCAGGGTATCGAGCGCTTACCCGGCGCGCATTGCTATTCGTTTTATGCCGGCGAACAGAGGTTTTCTGAATTGGCGGAACAAAATTTAGGCACGTTTTATCTGACGGATTTTTTGGTCGAGCACTTTGATCGCTTAATCATCCGTGGACTGGGGCTCGATGATCATCCCGAGCTGCGGGAACAGTTATTTGCCAATTATACAAAGGTTGTCTATTTGTCTCAACGGCAGGACAGCTGGTTGGAGCAGCAGGCAAAAAAGGCGGCCGAGTTTTTAGCGTTAGGGTTTGAGGTAGTTCCCTGCGGCTACGGCGATCTGCAGACAGGTCTGCAAGAGCAGGTTTTAAAGTTTAGCGAATAGTGGGAGCGGAAAGATGCAAAAAATTGAGGTTTACTGGCGTGATATACCTGCTCAGGTACTGGTAAAACGAGGTCGTGAACGCGGTAAAAGTATGCTCAGTCATCGTTTTCAGGCGGCAATTGATCGTGCGGCTATGCGTGCAGGCAAGGGCGGTAGTGACGCCTATTTAGCCGACTGGCGTCGCGTGACCAGCCCCATCGGGGGAGACGGCTGTCCACACGAGTTGGCGGAACAGTTTGCCGGCGCTATTGAGCTGGCCTACTCCAATGAGGATATTGCCGCCCTGGTCGCCAGCAAAGGCGTTCGAGTCGACGATCAGTGAAAACAGTGCGTTATTGGTCTGTGCGCCATGCGCGCGGGTTGCACCGGCTATATAAGGGTCTTGAAGCTCTATTAGTATTTTTGCATCCAGTATTTGATCGGATTGGTTATGAGCGTCTTGAAACGCCTTTTTCTCGCCTAGAAAGCGCCGTAAAAGGGTTTCTTTTTGATTCCCAATCCTGTGGTCAATGCACCCTCGGTAACACGGGGATGGCTTGCCCCATGAACTGTCCTAAAGCATTGCGCAATGGACCCTGCGGTGGAGTACGTGCCGATGGGGGCTGTGAAATACAGCCTGAGATGACCTGTGTTTGGGTGACGGCCTGGGAGGGTAGTCAAAAAATCGGTACTCAGGAATCCACTATTCAAATCATTCAGCCACCTCTGGATGTTCGTAGTAAAGGTACCTCCGCTTGGCTGCGAGAGACCCGTAAAAGAGTGGCAGATAGTCATGCTCTTTGAAGACGAACCGGATCCCGGTGAAAACTTACCCATCCTACCTGGACATGTCTCGCCGGGCCGATTTGAGCGTGTACTGCGGTCCGGTCATTTCGCGGTAACCGCAGAAATTGCCCCACCGGATTCTGCAGATCCCCATGAGGTCTATGCGCGAGCTTCTAACTTTGATGGCTATGTCGACGCCATCAATGCGACTGATGGTTCTGGCGCTAATTGCCATATGTCCAGCGTGGGTATGTGCGCCCTGTTAACCCGCTGTGGCTATTCCATGATTATGCAGATTTCCTGCCGCGACAAAAACCGTATTGCTATGCAGGGGGACGTGCTGGGTGCCTCCGCGATGGGCGTGTCGAACATCCTGTGTCTGACTGGCGACGGTGTGCAGTCTGGGGATCACCCCGAGGCGAAGCCCGTGTTCGATATGGACTGCATGACCTCTTTAGAAATGCTCACTGGTATGCGTGACAAAGGGCAATTTTTAAGTGGTCGCGCAATCACGTCGCCCCCTCAGATCTTTCTCGGCGCTGCGGCCAATCCTTTTGCGCCGCCCTTTGATTATCGACCCCTACGCTTAGCCAAAAAAGTCGCCGCGGGTGCTCAGTTTATACAAACTCAATACTGCTTTGATATTCAAATGTTGAAGGATTATATGAGTAAGGTGCGAGATTTGGGGCTACTTGAAAAGGTGTTTATTTTGCCCGGTGTCGGGCCCCTAGCGTCGGCTAAGTCTGCCGAGTGGATTCGCAGCAATGTAGCCGGTGTACATATTCCAGATGCCATCATTAAACGTCTGGCAGGTGCTCAAGATCAGAGGCAGGAAGGCGTCAATATCTGCATTGATATGATTAATCAAATGCGTGAAATTGAAGGGGCCAGTGGCGTGCATATTATGGCGTATAAGCAGGAGCATCGTGTCGCAGAGATCGTCGAAAAAACTAATGTGCTGGGTGACAGAAAACCCTGGCATCCGAATCGTTAAAGTCTGGAGAATTGCATGACCATCACTACCCTCAGTTCCGCCACCCGTGAAGTTAAGATCGGCTTTGATCAGCCCTTTGTGGTTATTGGCGAGCGTATTAATCCGACCGGTCGAAAAATCCTCGCGGAGGAAATGAAGATAGGCGATTACAGTCGAGTCGAGGCTGATGCGCTAGCTCAGGTTTTAGCTGGCGCTCATATGTTGGACGTCAATGCCGGCATTCCGCTGGCCGACGAACCGCGTATTTTGGCTGAGGCCATTAGGTTGGTGCAATCCATTACCGACGTTCCTCTGAGCATCGACTCCTCTATTATTGAAGCATTGGAAGCGGGGCTTTCGGTGTATCAGGGCAAAGCACTAGTCAATTCAGTGACAGGTGAAGATGAAGTCTTGGAAAGAGTCCTGCCACTGGTGGCCAAATATGGTGCGGCTGTGGTGGCAATTTCCAATGATGAGACTGGGATATCTGAAGACCCAGACGAGCGCTTTAAAGTGGCTAAAAAAATTGTTGAGCGAGCGGCTGATCATGGTATCCACTATAGCAATGTGATTGTTGATCCGCTCGTTATGCCCATCGGGGCAATTAATACTGCGGGTCTGCAGGTTATGCATGTGGTGCGTCGGCTGCGTGAGGAATTAAAAGTGAATACCACCTGTGGCGCGTCAAATGTGAGTTTCGGTCTGCCCAACCGCAATGGTATTAACAGTGCATTTTTGACCATGGCTATGGGCGCGGGAATGACCTCAGCGATCACAAGTCCATTGCACCCTGAGGTCATGCAGGCAGTGCGTGGTGGCGACGTGATGATGGGCAATGATCCCAACTGCGCCAATTGGATTAAGGCATATCGAGATCCAACGGCAGAGGCGGGCCGTGGTGGCCGCACCAGCCGTCGCCGCGCGAAGTAAGTCGCCGAGGGTTAATTATGATTGAGAAGCAGGTCAAGGTCGTGTTCACGCCTTCGGGGCGGCGAGGTAGCTTTCCGCTGAATACGCCTCTGTTGCATGCGGCTCGGGTGCTTGGTGTAGATATTGACTCAGTTTGCGGCGGTCGCGGACTTTGCGGGCGCTGTCAGATTATCTGCACTGACGGTGCCTTCCCCAAACATGAGATCACCTCCAAAAGCAGTCATCTTTCCCCAGTGTGCGCTACTGAAATTAAATATGGTGAGCGCAAAGTCCCCCTGGCCAACGGTCGCCGACTGAGTTGTCATACATTGTTGCTCGATGATGTGGTGATAGACGTACCCCCTGAAAGTCAGGTACACCGACAGATTGTGCGCAAAGATGCCGAATACCGTGATATCAAATTGGATCCGGCAACGCGGCTCTACTATGTCCAAGTTGACGAGCCGGATATGCATGTGCCCAAAGGTGATTTGCAGCGATTGATGGATGCACTGGAAACTGAGTGGCAGCTCAGCGGCCTATCCTTTGATGTCGCGCTGTTAAAGAGATTGCAGCCTGCACTGCGTGAGGGCAAACGCGGTATTACGGTGGCGGTGCACCGAGGTAGCCAGATTATTGCCCTGTGGGCTGGATTCCGCGACAAAGCCTATGGTGTGGCTGTCGACGTGGGTTCTACCACGGTGGCTGCGCATCTGTGTGATCTATCCAGCGGCGAGGTTCTGGCCGGTTCGAGCTTGATGAATCCACAGATTCGTTTTGGCGAAGACCTTATGAGCCGTGTCTCTTACGTCATGATGCACCCAGAGGGTGCCGAACAGATGACTCAGGTTATCCGCGATGCACTGAATAGTTTATTTGCCGATGTGGCTCAGATTATCGGTGCCAGCATAGAGGATATTGTAGAAATCTCTTTGGTGGCCAACCCCATCATGCACCATATTTTATTGGGCATTGATCCGATAGAATTAGGCGGTGCACCCTTTGCTTTGACCACTGATGCCCCGGTGAATGTACGAGCGACTGAGGTAGGGTTATCGATTAATCCTGGCGGACGGCTCTATGTTCTGCCCTGTATTGCCGGCCATGTCGGCGCTGATACTGCAGGTATGATTCTGTCTGAGGAGCCTCAGGCTCAGGATCGAATGACCCTGCTGGTAGACGTGGGTACCAACGCCGAAATTGTATTGGGCAATCGTCAGCGGTTAATGGCCTGTTCAAGTCCAACCGGGCCGGCCTTTGAAGGGGCTCAGATTAGCTGCGGTCAGCGCGCCGCCACCGGTGCTATTGAGCGCGTGCGCATTGACGCAGACACATTAGAGCCGCGGTTCAAAGTGATTGGTTGTGAGCTCTGGTCGGACCAAGAGGGCTTTACTGACGCGGTCAGAGATTTTGGCGTCACCGGAATTTGCGGTTCCGGTATTATTGAGGTTGTTGCCGAGATGTATCTCGCTGGTATTGTCACCGTTGACGGTATTGTCGATGGCGGATTGGCTAGCCGCACCTCGCGAATTATTAGCAATGATCGCACCTGGTCCTATAGTTTATTCACGTCAGAGGGTGGTGAAGAACCTATCGTGGTTACACAAAATGACATCCGCCAAATTCAGCTGGCTAAGGCGGCACTGTATGCAGGTGTGAAGCTGTTAATGGACCATATGGGCGTTGATAAGATAGAGCGCATTCGTCTTGCTGGGGCATTTGGTAGTCATATCAACGTACAGCACGCCATGGTCTTGGGCCTGATTCCTGACTGTCCATTAGAAGAAGTGTCCTCGGCGGGTAATGCTGCGGGTACAGGCGCTCGAATTGCGCTTCTCAATGTCGAATCACGGCATGTTATTGAGACGTTAGTAAAAAATATTGAGAAAATTGAAACTGCTCTTGAGCCTAAATTTCAGGACTATTTTGTCGATGCCATGGCCTTTCCAAACAAAAGCGACCCCTTTCCTAATCTGTTCTCTGTGGTGAGCAGACCAGAGGTAAATGAGGCCCCAGCTGCTGTCGGTGTTAGGAAGCGTCGGAGGCGTTAAGCGCCGATAAAAAATGGATAAAATAAAGGTCTTCATAACAGGTTTCTTGATCTATACTCGGCCAATTGCACTCATCGTGAGTGACCCAAAAGAAGGCGTTAAAAAATGTCCAATATTGTCGATATTGTCGATGTTGTCGCCGGTGCCGAGGCGGTCCTTGAACCCCCGTTAGCCATGCATGTAGGCTTTCTGTTGATGCCGGAATACACCCTGAGTACCTTCTCTAATGCGGTGGGTATACTCCGCATGGCGAATCGACTCAGTGATCGCGAGCTCTACCGGTGGACGTTATACAGTATCGATGGTGAGCCTGTGGTATCCAGTGCCGGGCTTACAATTCAGGTGGCAGATAGCCTCCCGGCTGCAGTAGATCTTAGCCTCTTGATAGTCTGTGGAGGCTACCAGATTAAAGCCCATTCTACGAAGCCGGTCATCGATTGCCTGCGCCGGTTGGCCAAGCGAAAGATCCCCCTAGGGGCAATTTGCACCGGCAGTTATGTCCTTGCCGCTGCGGGATTATTGGAAGGTTATCAGTGCACCATCCATTGGGAAAATTTAGCCAGTATGCGGGAAGAATTTCCGCGGCTTAAGATCACTTCCAGCCTGTTTGTGATCGACCGTGATCGCTATACCTGTGCTGGTGGTATTAGCTCCATTGATTTAATGCTTAACCTGGTCGCCAGTATTCATGGTCATCAGCTGGTGCAGCAAATATCCGAGCAGTTTACCTGCGATAGGGTGCGTACTGAAAAGGACGCACAGCGTGCACCATTACAGTATCTAATAGGCGCCAGTCAGCCGCGTTTAGTGGATGCGGTATTATTAATGGAAAGTAATATTGAGGAACCATTGACCCTCGATGAGGTGGCCAGCTATGTGGGTATTTCGAGACGTCAGCTGGAGCGTCTATTTAACCGGTATTTAAGTCGCGCACCGTCGCGGTATTATTTGGAGCTGCGTCTCTCCAGAGCGCGACTGCTATTATTGCAGACTTCTATTCCAGTGATTGACGTGGCTATTACTTGCGGTTTTTCCACTGCGCCACACTTTAGTAAGTGCTATAGCGACCTGTATGGTAAACCGCCAAGTAGTGAACGCCGCGTGCTGTCCTAAGGCAGATTAGCGAAGCGGATTAGGCTGCTCCTCGGCATTCCATAGGCTTTTTATCAAAGGCTGCTCTAAAGGCGCGAGAGAAATGTGCGGTGTCTGAAAATCCCGTATCCTGTGCAATATCCGTAATTGATCGCGGCGTGTTTTGTAATAACCAAAGACCATAATTTAAGCGGATTTTACGATAGAACCTTTGCAAGCTAACGCCAGTTTCACTGATAAATAATCGCTCTAGTTGGCGCTTAGAAATATTGAGGCGCAGGGCGATAGCATCGGTTGATAAAGGACGGCTAAGATTCTGTTCGAGCACTAACAGCGCACGTTTAACTGACGTATTGTTGACCTGATAATCAGAGGCCGGTTGGGGCTGCGGTGCATTGGCGGGACGCGGGCTGTCCATGACTAGAATGCGTAAACTCTTGCGCGCCCAGCTCTGGCCCAGATGCCGCTCAATAATATAGGCTGCTAGATCAGCTGCTACAGCTCCACCGGCACAGGTGATTCGGTCGCCATCATCGACAAACAGCTGTTCGGCTACTGGCACCACATCGGCGTAGCGCTCAGTGAGATCCTTATAGTGGAACCAGCTGACACAGCAGCGGCGTTTCTTCATCAGCCCTGCACGAATCATTGCAAAGGATCCCGTACATAAACCAATAATAGGCACATGAGCCCGGTCGGCGCGCTGTAGATAATTTATCAGATGCTGACTGCCCCGCAAGGTCTCGGGAAGTAGCCCGCCGACCACCACAATATAGTCAAAGTCTGCCGGGTCGCGATAGGTTTCCCAGGGTTGGACCACAACGCCAGAGCTGGACGCAATAGGTGCCAGGCTCTGTCCCATTAGCGTCCACTGACAATTGATTTGCTGGCTCTGGTCACCCTCATCGGCAGCCAGACGCAGAGCGTCTACAAAGGCCGAAAATGGCAGTAGTGTAAAGCTTGGCATCAACACAAAGCCCACCGACAGATTCGGTGAGGCGATCTGATTACTCAGCGGATTACTGACGTTGGTCGGCACGCTTTTGGCCATCATAAACTCTTATGTTTGAAGCCTTTAGTGTAGGCAAGACGGCATTTATATACAACAAAATCGCCATATCTCTTGTATCTATGTGCCATTTCTTTGCTATTTTGACGTTTTGTCGCTTTTTAGCCTGTAAATTGTCAGTTTTCTTCTATCTGCTAGGGCATACAGTTTGCTCCAATGTCGACGACTAACTGCAATTTTGTTGAGAGCTCACCATGAAAAAATATTCTGGCTTCAGCCTGTTAAAGAATGCGCTGAGCTACCATGAAAATTGGCAGAAGGTTTGGCGCAGTCCAACCCCCAAAAAACACTATGATGTGATTATTGTAGGCGGGGGAGGCCATGGTTTAGCGACTGCCTATTACCTAGCCAAGGTTCACGGTATTACCAATGTTGCGGTGATTGAAAAAGGCTATCTCGGCGGTGGCAACACGGCGCGAAATACCACGATTATTCGCTCCAATTATCTGTGGGACGAGGCATCTCAACTCTACGATTTATCGTTAAAACTCTGGGAGGGGTTGAGCCAAGAGCTTAACTACAACGTGATGTTTAGCCAGCGAGGAGTGCTTAACCTGGGGCATAACTTGCAGGACATGCGCGATATCGAGCGCCGCGTCAACGCCAATCGCTTGAATGGCATTGATGGTGAAGTGGTTAGCCCTCAGCGCATTAAAGAAATTGCTCCGTTGATTAATATCTCTTCCGACAGTCGCTACCCGATACTGGGTGCTTCATGGCAACCGCGCGGCGGCACTGCGCGTCATGACGCCGTCGCCTGGGGCTATGCTCGTGGTGCCGACGCGCTAGGCGTGGATCTCATTCAGCAGACAGAAGTCATCGGTATTCGCCGTAAAGGTGGTGCTGTAATTGGCGTAGAGACTAATCATGGGTTTATCGGCGCGGCAAAAGTGGCCTGTGTTACCGCAGGTAATTCTGGCGTGGTTGCGGCTATGGCTGGGCTGAGATTGCCCGTTGAATCACGACCGCTTCAGGCACTGGTATCCGAGCCAGTGAAGCCCTGTTTGGATACCGTGGTTATGTCCAATGCTGTGCATGGCTATATCAGTCAGTCTGACAAAGGCGATTTGGTTATTGGTGCCGGTGTGGATAGCTACAATGGCTATGGACAGAGAGGCTCCTTTCATGTGGTTGAGCATACCATTCAGGCCATCTGTGAATTATTTCCCTCGTTTAGTCGGGTGCGTATGAATCGTCAATGGGGCGGTATTGTCGATACCTGCCCAGACGCCTGTCCGATTATCAGTAAAACACCGATCAAAGGTCTGTATTTTAACTGTGGCTGGGGTACGGGTGGCTTTAAAGCGACTCCGGGCTCAGGCTATGTGTTTGCTGACACCGTAGCCAACGACCATCCACATTCATTGGCTGCGGCCTTTAGCCTTGACCGCTTCAATACCGGCGCACTGATTGATGAACATGGTGCTGCCGGTGTCGCTCACTAGAGACGAGAACTCATATGTTACTAATCCATTGTCCCCATTGTCAGGAAAATCGCGACGAGGAAGAATTCAGCTACGGCGGTGAAGCGCACATTGTGCGGCCGCTGGAGCCTGAAGCACTAAACGATGAAGCCTGGGCAGATTACTTGTTTTTCCGCACCAACTCGCGCGGTATCCATCATGAGATGTGGTATCACGCCGTGGGTTGTCGGCGCTATTTTAACGCCACCCGGAACACTGTGACCTATGAAATACTGGAAACCTATAAAACTGGTACTCAACCAACAATTGTCGGAGCCAGCGCATGAGCCAGAACCGATTGGCGTCTCACACTGGGGCGGTCATTGATTTCACCTTTAATAGGAAGTCTTATCAGGGCATTGCTGGCGATACGCTGGCATCTGCGCTATTGGCCAATGGTGTCGATGTCGTGGGGCGCAGCTTTAAGTATTCCCGCCCGCGCGGTATATTTGGTCATGGGGCTGAAGAGCCCAATGCCATTATTCAGTTGGGCTCGGGTGCCGCTACAGTACCCAACCTTAAGGCCACCCAGGTAGAGCTGTATCAGGGGCTGGAAGCCTCCAGTGTCAATGGTTGGCCCAGCGTCAACTTCGATGTGATGGCCATAGTGGGGGCCTTTGGCCGACTTATGCCACCGGGGTTTTACTACAAAACGTTTATGTATCCGAAAAAGCTTTGGATGACTTACGAGCATTTTATTCGCCAGGCCGCAGGGCTTGGCACTGCTCCAGTGGAGGCTGATCCAGATACGTATGACAAGCTTAATCAACACTGCGATGTCTTGGTAGTGGGGGCTGGCCCAGCGGGATTGGTAGCTGCCCGTGAAGCGGCGCGCACCGGCGCCAGAGTCATTATTGCTGACGAGCAGTCTGAATTTGGCGGTAGTTTACTCGCATCGCAACAAACGATGGATGGCGTGATGGCTCCGCGCTGGGTTGCCAGTCTGGTGGCCGAACTCGCGGCCTATAAAAATGTTCAGCTGCTACCGCGGAGCACGGTGTTTGGCTATTACGATCACAATTTTTTGACTATTTTAGAACGGCGGACCGATCATTTAGGACTTTCATCGGCCCAAGGAACACGTCAGCGATTACACAGGGTGCGTGCGGTTCAGGTAGTCTTGGCCACGGGTGCTTTTGAGCGACCTCTGGTATTTGCACACAATGATATCCCCGGAGTAATGCTAGCATCATCCGTATCCACCTATATCAATCGTTACGGGGTTGCTCCAGGCAAAAAGCTGTTGCTATTCACAACCAATGACAGTGCCTATCAGACAGCCCTCGATTGGCAGCAGACCGGCCGCGAGATCATTGCAGTAGTCGATACTCGTAGCAGCCCGAGCGGCGATATTGTGGCGGCGGTCAAGCTCCTCGGTATAGATGTGATTGGAGGTCATGGGCTTATAGAGGCTCAGGGTAATAAGCGTGTTAAACGTGCGCTGATTGCGCCTATTAATGAGTCTGGCACTCAGGTTACCGGGCCAGTGCGATGTCTCGATTGTGATCTAATTGCCTGTTCTGGGGGTTGGAGCCCGGCTGTCCATTTGAGTTCACACACAGGGGCCAAACCGGTCTGGGATGAGAGTATTGTTGCCTTCAGACCCGGTGAGTCGAAGCAGCAGGAGCGGTCTGCGGGTGCCTGTAGGGGAACCTTCGATCTGACCGGATGCCTTGCCGAGGGTGCCAGTGCCGGGGCCGTTGCCGCCAGCCTCTGTGGTCATGGAGACGGCAACGTGCAGTTCCCTGCCTGTGCCGTTGAAGACTACACCGAGCAGCCACAGCAGGCGCTGTTTTTAGTGCCGCATACGAGTGCGACTAGTCGGGCACCCAGTCAGTTTGTTGATTTCCAGCTCGATGTCAGTGCCGGCGGTATTGAGTTGGCTGTCCTTGAAGGCTTTGAATCAGTCGAACATGTGAAGCGTTATACCGCACTAGGTTTTGGTACCGATCAGGGCAAACTGGGCAACATTAACGGCATGGCGATTCTGGCCAATGCGCTCGACCAGACGATTGCAGAAACGGGTACAACTATCTTCCGCCCGTCCTACACACCGACCACCTTTGGTGCGATTGCAGGGCGCGATGTCAATGCGCTGTTTGATCCTGAACGCTACACGGCTATGCATCGCTGGCATGTAGAGCATGGAGCCGAATTTGAAAATGTGGGTCAGTGGAAGCGACCCTGGTACTTCCCGCAGCAGGGGGAGACTATGCAGGCCGCGGTTAACCGCGAATGTCTGGCGGTGCGTAATTCTGTTGGTATGTTGGATGCGAGTACGCTCGGAAAGATAGATATCCAAGGCCCGGATGCGGCGGAATTCATTACCCGCATGTATACCAACTCATACCTGAAATTGGCACCGGGAAAATGTCGTTACGGGGTTATGCTAAAAGAAGACGGCATGATTTTTGACGATGGTGTCTGTGCTTGCTTGGGTGACAATCACTACCTGATGTTTACCACCACCGGTGGCGCTGCGGGGGTACTGGCATGGCTGGAGATATGGCAGCAGACTGAATGGCCAGAACTACAGGTGTACTTCACGTCGGTGACCGATCACTGGGCCACCGCGACCGTCACGGGTCCCAATGCGCGCAGGGTTATTGCCAAGGTCTGTCAGGATATCGACCTGTCCAATGAGGCGTTTGCTTTTATGGATTGGCGCGACGGGACTGTGGCCGGCGTCAAGGCGAGAGTCTTTCGTATTAGCTTTACCGGTGAGCTGTCTTATGAGGTCAATGTTCCCGCTCATTATGGCCGACACATTTGGCAGGCGCTAATTGAGGCAGGTGAAGAATTTTCCATGACTCCTTATGGCACCGAAACTATGCATGTCCTGCGCGCCGAGAAGGGATTTATTATTGTTGGTCAGGATACTGATGGGTCCATGACACCCGCAGACATGAATATGGATTGGGTGGTAGGTAAAAAGAAAACCTTCAGTTTTATTGGTAAGCGATCCTTGCAGCGCAGCGACACTTTGCGTGAAAACCGCAAGCAGTTCGTCGGGCTTAAAACAGTCGATGGCCAAGCTGTGCTGCCAGAGGGCGCGCAGGTGGTCTTTGATGCCAAGCAAAAGATACCCATGTCAATGCAGGGCCATGTGACCTCCAGCTATTACAGCGCATATTTGGGCCATTCTATTGCCCTCGCCGTGGTTAAGGGTGGGCTTGGACGTATGGGCCAAGTGGTCCACTGCCCGCTGGCCGATGGCCGTATCATTGCCGCTGAAATTGTCAGCTCTGTATTCTATGACCCCAAAGGGGAGCGTCACCATGTCGAATAATAGCCAGCAGGAATTACCGTTAAACTACTTTCATAGAGTTTCCAGTCATAGGGGTCAGGCCCCAAATGCCGAGATTTTCAATGGCGAGGTTGAATATGCTCTGGTCGTCAAAGAGTCCCCTCCCTGTACGTTTCTCAGTTTGCGTGGAGATCCCAACGATGCCGGTTTCTGCGCAGCGGTAAAAGATATCCTTGAACTGAATCTGTCGACCCGAGGCAATTATCACTGTAATAGCCAGAGCCGTATTTACTGGTTGGGTCCAGATGAATGGCTGTTGGTTAGCGAGATAGATGCCAGTGTTTTAGAAGCTCGGTTGCGCGAAGCTATGTCTGGTCATATTTCGATTGTGGATGTTAGCGGCGGCCAAACCTTGGTCAATCTGCGCGGGGCGTCGATGGCGATAGATAGCGTGCTAAAAAAGTCCTGTATCTATGATTTTGCTGGCTGGCCTAATGCAGGCTCGGGCAAGGGTCGCTGCGCCCAGACAACCTTCGCCAAGGCGAGCGCATTGGTCAGCAACAGAACCGATGGTTCCTTTGATCTTATTATTCGGCGCAGCTTTGCCGATTATATTGCCCTGTGGATGTTAGACGCTGGTCGCGAATTTGGCCTTCGGATTGAGGGTTAGGTCTTAATAGCGTCTATAGTTACAGCGGGCGGCAGTAGGTGACAGTTTGTCAGTCTCTTTGGTGTTACCATCGCGCAGCATCAGCGCTGGAGATGGCTGTCCCTTCGGCCATATTCTATGAGTGAATGACGTACCGGAATTGAGACTGAGACGCAGTGGCGATTACTGCCCCCGAGACGCAACCATTAATGTAGAGGAAGGATCCATGAACAGAGCCCGTGGTTTACTATTAGTATTGTCGGTACTTGGACTGCAGGCCTGTGACAGTAAAAACGAGATCGGGTCTAGTCGGTTAACCCATGCCGATAACAGCTGGTATCAGCAATCTGCCGCGCAGGTAGAAGCGCATCACGAGATGATTAAAAAACTCAGCGCAAAGCAGGGCGCAGCAAAAAACATTATCCTATTTGTCGGTGACGGCATGAGTATTTCTACTATCACTGCCGCGCGTATTTTGGCGGGCCAGCAGATGGGTCTATCGGGTGAAGAAAACAGTCTGAGCTTTGGTCTTTTCCCGTTTACGGGGCTAGTGAAGACCTACAATGTCAATGCGCAGACGCCGGACTCTGCGGGCACGATGACCGCCATCATAACGGGTGTTAAAACCGATTCAGGGGTGGTTGGTGTGAATGAGGATGTTGTGGCCGGTGACTGCGCTACGCAGACGGGTAACGAGCTTATCACCGCCCTCGAATTGGCTGAGATTGCAGGTCTGTCTACCGGTATTGTTACCACCACACGTATTACCCACGCCACGCCGGCGGCAACCTATGCCAAGTCTGCCGATCGCAACTGGGAGGACATTTCCGACATGCCTGAAGAGGCGGTTGCCAAAGGCTGTGAAGACATCGCCTCGCAGTTAGTTAACTTTGAAACCAATTTGGAAGCACGCCATGAGGGCGTAGATATAGATGGTATTGAGGTAATGATGGGCGGCGGGCGCCGTCACTTTCTGCCGACAGATACGACCGCTGATAGCGGTGATAGCGAGAGTGCTGGCGATCGCACTGATGGACGCAATCTTGTTGCAGAATGGCAGGCCAAATATCCTACTGGGACCTACGTTGAAGGGCAGCAAGGCTTTTCTCAGGTACAGATAGATAGCACTGCGCCGCTACTCGCTCTGTTTGCGAAATCCCATATGCGCTATGAAGCTGACCGCAAAAATAATACTAGGGGTGAGGTTAGCGGCGAGCCCTCGCTGACTGAGATGACGAGCACTGCTATAGACCTACTTGACAATAACCCGAAAGGTTTTTTCCTCATGGTTGAGTCTGGGCGGATTGATCATGGTCACCATGCCGGCAGCGCATTTAATGCGTTGACTGACGCGGTTGAATTTTCTCGCGCCATTCAGGCGGCCGTCGATCGGACCGATGCCGCTGAGACGCTGATTATTGTCACCGCGGATCATAGCCACGTGTTTACTATGGCGGGCTATCCAAAGCGCGGCAATCCCATTTTAGGTAAGGTAGTGGATGTGGGTACTAATGAACTTGCCAAAGATGCCAATGGTCTTCCCTACACTACGCTGGGCTATGCCAATGGTCCCGGCTTCCATGATTTTGGCGATGAGAGCAACGCCGATGCGGTCTATTTGGCCAAGCCCTTTGGCGGCCGCGCTGATTTAAGCGCCGTCGATACTCGCAGTGCAGGTTTTCATCAGGAGACGCTGATACCCAAAATCGATGAGACGCACTCTGGTGAAGATGTGGCGATCTATGCTTCCGGGCCCGGGGCCTATTTGGTGTCGGGGACTCAGGAGCAGAATGCTATCTTTCATATAATGAATTTTGCCGGTGGCTTAGTTGCCAAGGCGCAGGCCGCGATAGAGTAACCTCAGCCTGCGACAATTTGTCACATCCGTAACGCTCGAAGATTAAATATACTATGGCCTCATTCCAGGAGGACTTTTGCCATGGTAGGCAATCTTATTTCATATCTTCGCTTAGGCGCGCTTTGTCTTCTCTCTCTACCAGTGAATGCCGCAATCCCAGGTTTTGAAGAAGTTGTGGTTCTTGCAGACAAACTGTTTAAAGACACCGCCATTGTCAGCCCCACCAGTGTTATAACCGCCGAGGAACTTCAGAGTATCAATATGACCACGGTCGAAGATGCACTGGCCCATGAACCCAGCCTGATTGTGCGTAAGCGTTTTATCGGTGATGCCAATGGCGTGATTGGTTTGCGCGGTTCCAACATGTTTCAAACGACTCGGTCTATGGTGTTTGCTGATGGCATGCCGCTGCACTTTGATTTGCAGACACGCTATCGCGGTGCGCCGCGCTGGTCACTGGTAGCGCCCGCCGAGATTGAGCGGGTCGAGGTTATTTACGGGCCCTATTCTTCTGAATACAGCGGCAACGCTATCGGCGGAGTCGTGAACTTAACCACGTACCATCCGACCTCAGAGCGCCTTAATCTCGAGGTGGGTTATTTTTCTCAGCAGTATGACGTACTAAATACTCGCGACACCTATAGCGGCTATCGCACGTTTGCGTCTTATGAGAATGGCTATGACGCACTGGGAGTGTTTGCCTCTTACACGAGATTGGAAAATGATAGTCAGCCTCAGAATCAGTTGTTTGCCAAATCCCGCTCAGCAACGCCGACCGCAACCGCTGTTAGCGGCGCAGTTCATGGCTTCAATGAGTTCGGTGATGCGGGTATTTATTTTGCAGATTCAGGCTCGGAGCAGGCGACCACTGAGCTGTTTAAGGTAAAGCTATTTTATGACTTAGAGTCCGTGCAGTTACGCGGCTCAATTGCCTATGAAGATCGCAGCCATGATGAGAGCCTGGGGAATAATTTCCTTTATGATAGCAGCGGAAGTCTGCTGTTTGACCGACGGGTTGAGGTGCAGGGAAAAGTCTACGATACCTATCAATATGGTGGCAGTCGCCTACAAAATCGTACCCAGCAGCGGGACAGTCTATTGCTCGGGTTGGGTGCGAGTTTTCAGTTGACTTCAGGCTGGATCGCCGATGGTTTTTACAGTCGGTTTAATATCCTTGAGGACGTTGAAGTACGCTCTGGTAACAATCCAGCCGCGGCAAGTTACGCCTCGGACAATGCCCGCTATCGCGCACGTATTACTGAATATGAAGATACTGGTTGGCAGATATTTGATCTCAAGTTAGCCTCCGACAGTCTGACTGACAATGATCGCCATCGCCTGTCACTGGGAGTTCATTACGACCAGTACGAACTCAATTATATTGTTGATGATTACAATTCGATCGCTGGCATTCGCGACAGTGATGAACTCGATGGCGATGCAGTGACTGGTCGGCCTGATAGTGGTGGCGAGGCAGGCACGTCGGCGGTCTTTGCCCAATACGGTTACCAGCTTGGCGATAACTGGGATCTGTCTGTCGGTTTACGCTATGAGTATTGGCAAGCGGAAAACGGTTTTCTTGGCGGAGTCACAGCAGATCGGCGCAGTAAAAAGGACCTGTCGCCCAAATTATCGCTGTCATGGGCGGTACGCGATACTCTAGAGATCCGTTATTCCGTCGCCAAGGCATTGCGGTTTCCCTTCATTGAAGAGCTCTTTGTCAATGTCGAGTCCGGTGGTGGCGCCGCTATGATAGCTGACCCAACCTTGGAGCCTGAAGACGGGATCTTTCACAATGTCTCGATCATCAGCAACCATGATGGGTCTAGTAAAAGACTGAACATCTTTCACGAGGTGATTGAAGATGTGATCTTCAATCAGCGCGAGAGCAATGGCGTGAGTACCTTTTTGCCTGCAGGTGAAGTTACTAGTAGCGGTGTTGAGTGGGTCTGGGAGCAGCAGAGACTGTTCAACACTGGGCTGAACCTTCGTTATAATCTGTCCTATACCGATGCTGAAATTACTCATAATGTGTTTAACCCCAGCTATGTGGGTAATGAGTTTCCGCGCACTGCTCGGTGGCGCAGTAATCTGCTGCTCAGCGCTAAGTGGAGCGAACGGCTTAGCGGTGGTTTGAGTATTCGGTACGCCGGTGAGAGCTTCGGCACCCTGAATAATAGCGACCATCTGGATAACGTATTTGGCGCTCAGGACGACTTTCTCTTCGTGGGTATTAAAGCCAATTGGCAGGCCAGCGAGGAGATTCTGTTGAGTGCCGGTATCGATAACCTGTTCGCTGAGCAGGCCTATGTTTACCACCCTTGGCCCGGTCGCACATTCCACCTTAAAGTCACCTACCAGTTGGGTCGATAAGTGAATTCGCAACTGGCTTTACGTCAGCGCCTTTGGCGCTGGCATTTCTTTGCAGGGCTGATTGTCTGTCCCTTTGCCTGTCTGTTGGCGATCACAGGGTCAATTTACTTGTTTAAGCCGCAGGTCGATGCCTATATAGAGTCCTCGGTCAATGCCAGGGCGCCCGCTATAGTGGCAGGGACTGCAGTTATCAGTTCAGATCAATTGTTGTCTGGACTGCTGGCCAATCAGCCCGAGGCGCGACTAAAGATGTTGGTGCTTGCCAAGCCGGATGATCGCTCCATTGAGATCGAGTTAATTCAAGTGAATGGCGCAGCGGAGATATTTTGGCTGGACCGCTACACCGGCACAGTGCTCGACAGCGCCCTCAGTTCGGAGCGCTTTTTGAATGTCGTGAAACGTATCCACGGCGAATTGTTGCTCGGCGATCTGGGCTCTTATTTCGTTGAGCTTATGGCCAGCTGGCTAGTTGTACTGATTTTAACAGGGCTCTATCTTTGGTTGGCCAAGCCAGATAGCCAGCAGCCAAGTAAGTTGCGGCGCTGGTTTGTACCGCGTCTGAAGGATCAGGCCCCGAGACCAAAAGTTGCCAGCTTACACGGTGTTATTGGTATTTGGTTTGCGCTGCCGATATTACTGTTACTGTTTTCGGGTCTGCCTTGGACACAGCTGTGGGGTTCGGGTTTTAAGCAGGTACAGGGAGCAATGGGCTGGACGGGTCCAGGCCAGCAGTGGCGCGTGACATTAGAGTCGAAGTCTCCAGAGCAGGGTGCTTTGGTTATTGAGGAGCCGTCTCTCTGGCAGATTGACAGCGACCTCCACGCTCATCACCAAGAGGCAGGCAATGGACCGACAAGGCTGCCAGCTTACACCGGAACCCTTGCAATACAGGCGATTGAGGAGAACCTTCAGAGCGAACGGCTGGTGCCCCCAGTACAGATTCATCCGCCTCAATCAGCCAATGGCGTCTGGACGGTCCGCAGCATGCCTCAGCAGCGCTCGGAGCGGATTAGCATTCATTACGACCAGTATACCGGTCAGGAAATAATGCGCGTGGCATTTGAAGATCATCACCCTGTGCAGAGGTTGGCATCGCAGGGTATCTCTCTTCACGAGGGAGTGCTATTTGGCTGGTTAAATCAGCTGCTGGGACTTCTCGCCGCGCTGGGTATTATTACTATGAGTATTTTCGGTCTGTTGATCTGGTGGCTGAGGCGACCGTCCGGTAGTCTGGCCGCTCCCGCCAAGGCACCGAGGCCAGTATCGCTGAGATTTGGGCTACTACTATTAATTTTGGGCATCATGCTGTCTGCAGCCGGTATTAGCTTTGCAGTGGTGATTTTTTTCGAGTGGTGCTACTGTTATTCCAAGGGCAGTGGCCTACCGATAGTTCAGCCATAGTCGAGCCATAGTCGAGCCATAGTCGAGCCATAGTCGAGCCATAGGGGCGGGCCAGGGGCAGAGCTTCGATAGCTAGGCCTCAGCGGTGGTGCTAGATTATTCATATAACGTGATCACAGAGATGAAAACCATGAACACAGATATTAAATTCGCAGTACTTAGCCTACTCTTGGCATTAGCACCTATAGCGGTTTCCGAATCATCAAAGCTACCTACACTGTCGTCAGTGGCACCTGAAGGTGCTCGGGTGTACATAATTTCGCCGACAGACGGGCAGATAGTAAGTTCGCCAGTGAGAGTCGTGTTTGGCAGTGACAAAGTAGCCATCTCGCCCGCCGGCACTGAAGTTGCCAATAGTGGCCATCACCATTTACTCATCGATCTCGATGCGCTGCCCAGCATGGATCTGCCTTTGCCTGCCAGCAATGGGCTGATTCATTTTGGCAAAGGACAAACAGAGACGATATTAACGCTAGCACCGGGCGAGCACAGTCTGCAGCTACTGCTAGGCAATTATATTCATGTGCCACACACCCAGCCAGTCATGTCGCCAAAAATAACCATCCTCGTTGACGGATCGTAGCCCGGTCATGGGCTATCCTATTGCACACTAACCGCAGTGCAGAGAGGGATTCTAGGGATATCTTTGAGCGACTGTAGCCTGGGAAACCAGAGTAGGCTCTTGGGTGCCCTAGGGGCCTGATTTTTGCAAGCGAAGCAATATAATTGATAAGCCAACGGCGACCAGTTCCAATATTAAATATAGGTGCATATAGCCGTTGGGCCGCCGCACAGCATGCTGCCAGAATAGGCCCCATAGCGCTATAATTGATCACTAGACAACCATCATAGGCCTTATTCGGTGTTTCATATAAGTTTACATTTTCTGGTGCCAGCACTGCTCGTGAGTTTATTTTATCGCGACCGATGGCGGCGGGCATACCCTGTATTAATGGCAACCATGGTGGTGGACATCGATCATCTGTGGGCGAACCCGATCTATGATCCTGATCGGTGCAGTATCGGCTTCCATTTGTTGCATCAACCCGAATTTATTGCATTGTATTTGGTACTTGCACTGATACCGAAAATGCGGCTGATAGGTATCGGGTGTCTTGTTCACATGGCACTGGATGGATTAGATTGTGTCAATTTTATTGTTTAAAAGCTAGCTGAGTGGCTTACAGTTATTATTGTCGATAGGTGGCTAGATGTTTTAAATAAGTGCGTAAATCGATGCGAAAGACGCACCCCAGTTACCATAGATAATTGAGAAAGGCCCGTTGTTAGCCGATATTGAGCTAACCGTTATTGATCAGTGGTATAACACTCTTGGGGTGTCGGTAAACTGCGGGTCTAATTAAGAAAAATACTGATGGGGTTTTTAGATGGATATCAATAGAGAGATCGTTACCAATTTTTATAAGTCAATCGTCGAGGGTGATATGGATCTGTACAGTTCGCTGATACATGATGATGTCCAGCTTTGCATGCCCTTTGTTGACGGGGTGCTAAGTGGTACCTATTTTGGTAAAGTCAGGCTAGTACAAGAAATTTTTCCCACTGTGGTCTCGAGATTGGACGTAGAAAATTTCACGTTTTGTAAGAACTTTAAAATAATGAGTGCAGATGAAAACTGCGTGGCAACGATTTTTGAAGCTGACGGACTGACCGTTGACGGAGAGCGCTACGACCAAATTTATGCTCATTTCTTCAAGTTTAAGGACGATAAAATTATTCAGCTAATTGAATTTAATGACAGCGGTTTAGCGGATAGAGTGTTATGGAAAGAGACAGCTAAACTTAAACCCGATGCTGGTTTTACTTATTAGGCAGATAACCCTGTGATTGAGTTAACTTAGCGACTCTTGATCGCCAAATTATCTAGTTATATATTTTGTCTTAGAGTTTGCGGTGGGTAGCAGAAGTTCGTCTGTATTGACAACTATTCGTATAGCATGGCAGATAAAAAAACAAGCCCATGCGGGACGTCCCTAAAAGCGATTGGGCCTGAGACCTCCTGTCAATATGTCACTCTCCTAACCGCTGTATTACAGTGGTCATTCACTGGAGGTTAAATAGCCTCGCCGCGGATCGAGCGTCTTGGTTCTATGGCTAAGAGGCATAGTTTTGGGGCTTCAAGCCGCTTTTTGTGTCATAAAAGGCTTTTAGTTGATGCAGGTCAGCATCGATATCGTCAGAGGGCTCCATCAAACGCTCTACCCCAATAGTCCTTATCGTACTGTCCACATAGACTATAAGGATAGGTACCTGGGCTGTTGTGGCCACATGGTGAAAACCCCGCTTCCAGTTAGGGTTTGGGCCACGTGTACCCTCAGGTGTGATTATGAGTACGAATTCTTCATGCTCTTCATAGAGGCCAGCGATGTAGTTCACTAATGAACCCGCCTGAGTACGGTTGACGGGAATTGCCCCGCAGTATCGTAAAAACCAGCCTAAAGGGCCTACAAATAATGTACTTTTTATGAGTACGCTGGGTTTTAGACGCAATACTGATACCGCCAAAACAAATAAAATAAAATCCCAGTTTGAGGTATGAGGAGCCACTATCAGTACATACTTTCGGTGGTCTTTGGGAAGTGACCCGATGACACGCCATCGGATGATTTTCAAGACAATCTTGGCGATGACCCGCAGCACGGAACTCACAATGGGTGTCGTAAAGAGTGTCCGCTGCATAATTGTCTCCTTGGAGGGCTTGATGATAGCGTAAAGCCACCCTGACAACCTAGCTTATGCCCTACTATTTTTGTGCGACCCACTGGGGCTTGCGGATAAATATGAGATCAGGGCTTAGTTAGGCGAGTCCTGTAGCTGCTTTATTATTCGAATTATGGAGCCTTAGGGCGGAGTAAATCTTAAGCCGATTGAACTGCATGAAGAAAATGGTGAAACCAGTAGGACTTGAACCTACGACCAATCGATTATGAGTCGACTGCTCTAACCAGCTGAGCTATGGGCGCTAAAACGAAATATCCATTTATTGCGATATAAATCAACAGATTAATCGCAGGGTCTATAATTCTTTTGAACAGCATATACCAACCAACTGTGGCTCAACGTTAAGGCAACTGTATCCTCTACCTTATCCTAGATCGACTATTCCATACACAGACGACCCAATAGGCCATAGAGGGCCAGCTCAGCAACTCTCTGTTGCTGCTATACCTGCTCAGATCTCCGATATCTGATCGGCATAGCCCGCTAAAAACACTGGGTCGGCATAGGCCTGCGCTACGCGAATTGATTGAAAGCGCCAGCCTGCCTCCGTGCGGGAAAAAGTATCTGTATAAATGTTAGACAGCCAAACGGGTGCTTCTCCTTCATTGGCAACGAAGGCAAAAAGCCCAGTAAAATTGGCTGTAGCACTATCTCCGTCAATATCGATGACGGGATTAAGCATGTAGTGCATGGCGCAATACCACTGAGTAGTGAGCTCTTTCATCATAGCCTCAATTTCCTTTGGCCCGACTGCCTCTCCCATACCTACATCAAAGCTGGCATCGTCTGAAAATAATGCAGCGAAGGCTTGGAGGTCACCTGCCTGACCATCGATAATATTTGCACAATACGAGTAACGATATTTTAATGTTTTGATGTCGTGAATGTCGCTGAGTAGCTGGCTATTATCCATTGGGCTATTCCTGTGTTGGGAAGTATATGTTGTTTTGTATTGAAGGCTGAGAGGGTTAGCCGCTAGCGCCTACCCTCCAGATAATCATTGACCACCTCATGGAAATAGCGGACGCGGGTTTCCTGGCCGGCCAGATAACTGTCCTTGTAGCCTTGAGATTGCCAGCCATTTTGCTGGCCCTCTGACAGCATCATATCCTGCCAGACAATCGAATCGATAATTTCGGGGATGCCAACACCGCCATCGAAATCACGGGTCTCAGACTCTGCCTCCTGAAATGGCTGAGGCCCCGCCATAATTGATTCTACTTCGGTAATGCCATCAACCGGGTAAGCCAGACACCATAAATCAAAGGTGCACTTAGAGGGGTCTTTAGCATCAGGTTCCGTGCGGAAAAAGATTAAATGGTCGGGTAGAAATGAAATAGTGATATTGGGAAAAATTACCGTGTGCGGGCTGTCTGTCAGCTGCTCGTCATCCAGTTTCTCATAGTGATTATAACCCCGCTCTTTCCAGAGGCGCCTTTTAGCAACTTTTAAATCCAGCCAGCCTTGGATCGCTTTAGTATTAAAATCAGCATAGCTATCAGGATCGATATCCCACTGTCTCAGTAAAAAATCAAAAGGGTGGGGCTCTCCTTCGGGCAATCGATCCCGCAGTGATGGGCGCATCGGTTGGACGGTGCGGCCATGGCCATTAGGATACATTTCGTGGCGCGAGATCCAATAATCTTGATCAATCCAAGGTGGCACCTGCGGGTGCGCCGTTCGAGTGTGATAGGACTCGCTGAAATTTTCTGTGGCAAACTTCCAATTGCAGTTAAGTCTTATTTTGCGGGCATATACCCTCACGGCAGATTCCATGGGGTAGTTTTTATAGATTTCTGGTAACGGACTCAAATAGTCCACCAATGCTGGAGCCTCAGAGTTCATGGTGTACCAGACCATTCCGCCCCAAATCTCACAGCGTAATTCCTGTAATCGGAGTTTACTGCAGGGATTGCCCTGTGGAAAATCCTCGGCATCGTTCAGTGATTTTAATACACCATCTCGTCCCCAGACCCAACCATGGTAGGGGCAGGCAAAATCATTGTTATAGCCGCTTTCCGTGACTAGTTTCATACCTCTGTGCTGGCACACATTGTAGAAAGCCTTAATACTGCCATCGTCCTGTTTCACGCAGATGACTGACTCGCTCTTAAAGTTATGCACCACAAACTCGCCAGCCTCCTCGAGTTCTTGTAAACGACCGGCGACATGCCAAATTTTTGTCCAAAGCTGGTTCCACTCACGTTGGGCAAACTCTGATGAATAGTAACGATCGCCGGTCATCGCATCGCCACGTAGCTGTGACGGATTACGGCCGTCGAGCGTTAAGGGATGAACAGGTATTGTTTCCATAATTTTTCTTATCCCAAATAGGTGAGCCTGGTCCACGTAACTTATCGAACTGTACTTCTAACGACGTTTTCAGCAAAGCGAATCCAGCCTGCTCCCTTAGTCAAAACTGGTCGTTACAGTCATTTTATTGATCATGACTGCATAATAAACTAATGATAATGATTTTTACAGGACCCAGAATATGTGTTCGGCTACATCAGAAAAGCCAGAAGATCGTGGGGAACCGATAACTTCGGTAACATTTTTAATGTCTACTACTGGTGTTCAATATATGGTTTGCTACTCCCTTCAGTCAAATTTATTACCCAGTATGTGCAGAGCAAAATTTGTTAACTTACGAATATTGAGCATATCCAATATGTGTCAGTTAGCTTGGCCAGGCCAGATGGTATTGCGGCTAATTTCACTTTCTAAATCGACTGCGGCCATGGGGTATTATTTAATAGGCCACTTAACGTTTTTTGACATGACCGTTCTTTGGTGTGTGTACTATTATCAACACCCTCCTTCATAAGATCTATTCATAACGTGCTTCACCCAGATGCGCACAAGTGCAAAATTCACTGCACACATACTGAAGGCGTATCGGGCGCTAGGTATACAGGACCTGCTGACACGCTGTTCTTAGCGTATAAGTATGTCCAGTCTTTACCAAAACGGGACGAGACCGTGGGTCGTCATTTATTGTCCGCGCCTCAGTGTGTCTGGCTATACCACACCAAGCAATTGATATCCGTCCTGTACTATTAAGTGGTCGAAATCCTGGGTTAGCTTTAGGCCACCTTAGTACCTTCTTTTTATTCGCAAACGAGAACTGACAAACCGTAAAGCTGTTAGATTTCTATCCTCAGCTTTGATAAGTCTGATCCAAGACCAAGCGGAAGGGTGTCAGCTTTATTTTTGTGGTGTCCTTAAAACCCCGCGGCCAATCCCTGACTCTATTTTACGAGCTCAGATGATAGCGCCAGTCCTTTTGATAAAGGTTTTATAGCGTGTTGGGTAGCCCTGTTTACGAACGACTACTTTGGGTTTGGTGTTTGGTAGCCATTAACTGTTGCTGCTACCGTACCGGATAAGTGAATGTGTAGTCAGGGGGGTAAGGAAATGCCTTAAGCTTATTATATAGAGAAAATGGTGGGCCCAGTAGGACTTGAACCTACGACCAATCGATTATGAGTCGACTGCTCTAACCAGCTGAGCTATGGGCCCTAAAGTTTTCTGCTGATTGCTTGCGGCATTTTTCGGTCAGAACCTACAGTGACAAGCCAGCCCTATAATGCTGCGTCTTCCTGTGCGTTATTCACCCTGCCAGCTACCAGTCTGCTTTTAAATACTATCGCTAAATGGCCATCCCCCGGTAAGAGCGAACAGCCGTTATAAATTACTCGTCAATAAAGCTACGTAAATGATCAGAACGAGTCGGGTGACGCAACTTGCGAAGCGCCTTGGCTTCGATCTGACGAATACGCTCGCGCGTTACGTCAAACTGCTTACCTACCTCTTCCAGCGTATGATCTGTATTCATGTCGATACCGAAGCGCATACGTAACACCTTAGCTTCTCGTGCGGTTAAGCTGCCGAGTACTTCGCGTGTTGATTCGGTGAGATTGTGCTGTGTGGCCTCCTCAACCGGCAGGGCGATAGTGGTGTCTTCAATGAGATCACCAATACTGGCATCTTCGTCCTCACCAATGGGCGTCTCCATTGAAATGGGCTCTTTGGCGATCTTAAGGACCTTGCGAATCTTATCTTCAGGCATTTCCATGCGTTCTGCTAATTCTTCTGGGGTGGGCTCACGACCCATTTCCTGAAGCATTTGACGAGAGATACGATTGAGTTTATTAATAGTCTCAATCATATGCACGGGAATACGGATGGTGCGCGCCTGATCTGCAATCGACCGAGTGATGGCCTGTCGAATCCACCAGGTTGCATAGGTGGAGAATTTGTAGCCGCGACGGTACTCAAACTTATCAACTGCTTTCATTAGGCCGATATTACCTTCCTGAATAAGATCGAGGAATTGCAAGCCACGGTTAGTGTATTTTTTGGCTATAGAGATAACTAGGCGCAGGTTTGCCTCAACCATTTCTTTCTTGGCTCGACGCGCCATGGCTTCACCAATGGTGAGGCGACGGTTAATATCTTTAATAAACAAAATACTCAGCCCGCTTTGAGTTTCAGCTTTGGCGAGTTTGCGCTGAGCGCGAACAATTTCAATGGCCTGCTTACTAATACCCTCTGACCAGTCCGACTTTTCTGCAATCAGCGTTTCAGTCCACTCCAAGTTCGTTTCATTGCCGGGGAATGCTTTGATAAAAGCGCCGCGTGGCATTCTTGCGTAACGAATGCATAGCTTCATAATATTGCGCTCTTGGGCGCGAATTTTGTCAACCGCAGAGCGAACATTCACCGCGAGAGGATCGAACTGCTTTGGCGTCAGCTTAAGATACTTAAATAGCTCCGCCAACTCAGCCATGTTTTTAATACCGGCGCTAGCCATTCTGCCTGAGCGAGCTACGGCCTTGTTGGCTTTGATGAGCTGGGTACGTATTTCCTCAAACCGTTCAGTTGCGACTTCCGGATCTAGGCCACCTTCGTGCTGTTCTTCCTCCTCCTCTTCATCAATTTCTTCGCCATTGGCTATTTTTTCAGCTTCCAGAGCTTCAGCAGCCTGCTGCTGGGCGAGGGCGGAAGGAACATGTTCCATTGGGTTAAGGTAACCACTGATCAGGTCAGTCAGCTTTTTATCCCCGGCGACCACCTTGTCCCACTCACCGATAATCGTGGCGACTGATCCGGGCCAGTCGGATAACGCAGACATAAGTTCACGAGTACCCTCTTCGATCCGCTTGGCGATTTCAATTTCGCCCTCACGTGTCAGCAGCTCAACAGACCCCATTTCACGCATATACATGCGCACTGGATCGGTGGTCCTATGCTGTTCTGATTCCACCGAGGCAAGCGCCGCTGCGGCCTCCGCGACCGCGACCTCGTCCGGCGTATTATCACCAGACATCATCAACAACTGTTCGGCATCTGGAGCCGTTTCGAAAACGGTGATGCCCATGTCGTTGATCATTTGAATGATGTCTTCGACCTGCTCGGGATCTGCAATGTCTTCCGGCAGGTGATCGTTAACCTGGGCGTAGGTAAGATATCCCTGCTCTCTACCCTTAGCGATAAGATCTTTAATGCCAGATTGTTGCTTGTTGATATTTTCTGTCATAGGTAAATTTTCTGTTGTGAGAGGCCAAAAAATAGCGCGCAATTATATCGAATAAAACACTCGTTGTCGCAGAGAATTTGGACTTTAATTAGTATATCGTCTTTGGTTAACATTAGACTACAAGTCGTTCCTTTATCTTACTTTTTAGCACCAGTGCCGAGGCGTCATCTCCGAGCTGCAAACGAATCCTGTGTAACTGCTTGATTTCGCGCTCATTAAGGGCCTCCTGAGTAAGTAAATACGTAGCTTTGTCTGTCGCTGGCAGCGTCTCAAAGGCGCTAGCGTTGACATGACTCAGCGCATCGCAAAATTCCTGATGGTCGTCTCTGCCGGTGCCTTTGGGTGGATGATAAAGTTCACTGGCTGCAAGCCCCTGAAGTATCTTAGTCTCGGTATGATTGCCATGAGTGCCAAGCCAATAGGCGAAGATATGAGAGGGTTTGTAACTGGGATTGTCCTGAACCACTTTGAGCACGCGCAGAAAAAGTGTTATATCTGCATCGGTCGAGCGCTGCAGCAGGGCGGTATCGTCGACATGTTCGGCCAAGGCTGGGTGATTTAACAGTAGGGCGGTAAGGAACTTAGTCGGCGATAGGCGAATCTTGCTAGTGCGTTCCGCGCTAGGCGAGTCGAATGCCTCATAATCAAGGTCATCATCGGGCGGATACCTATAATTTGGCGGCGATGCCGATTGGTCGGAGCTGTCATAATGGCTTATCTCGCTTGATGCGGCAGGGCGAGCATTGGCAGTCAAAGCCGTTGGCGCTGCATTAGACGCCTGCTGTTGGGGCGTCTTATGGCTGGCGACGTAGTCGCGCAAGTTTTCCGCAGATATACCGGTGCGTCGAGATAGCTCTTCAAGCATGAGTTGCCGAAAGACCCCCTGAGGAATTCGATTAATCTGCGGCGCGCAGACTTTGCTGAGGCGTGCCTTGCCATCGGCAGTGCTGGCATCAATGCCTTCACTGAGCTGTTCAAACAAAAACTCGGATAGTGGCTGGGCCTTTTGAATGTCCAGTTGGAATGCCTCGGTGCCATGTTTGCGCACCATGCTGTCTGGGTCTTCGCCGTCGGGTAAGAATAGGAACTTTGCAGACACCCCATCTTTCATCTCTGGCAGGGCAATCTCTAGTGAGCGAGCCGCGGCGCGACGCCCAGCTTTATCGCCATCAAAACAAAACACTAATTCAGAGGTGTAGCGAAACAGTTTTTGCAGGTGGCTTTCAGTTAGGGCTGTCCCCAAGGTCGCTACGGCGTTGTGGATGCCATACTGTGCGAGAGCGATGACATCCATATAGCCCTCGACCATAATTAGGTGAGGGATCTCTTTTAGGGTCTGACGGGCCTCGTATAGGCCGTAGAGTTCACGACCTTTGTGGAATACCGGGGTCTCGGGCGAGTTGAGATATTTAGGCGTGCTGTCGTCCAGCACTCGTCCGCCAAAGCCAATGGTGCGGCCTCTTTGATCGCGAATCGGAAACATGATACGGTGGCGAAAGCGATCGTATTGCTTCTTGTCTTCGGGCTTGGTGATGATCATACCCGACTCATCGAGAAGTTTGATTTTGTCGGGGTCGCTGCCCGCAGCCTTGAGCAGATTATCCCAGCCAGGCGGGGCATAGCCAACCCCAAACTGGGCAGCTATTTTGCCGCTTAAACCCCTACCCTTGAGGTAGTCGACGGCTGCTCCAGCGGCCTTATTCGTGCGTAATTGTTGGCGGAAAAAGCTATCAGACTCGACCAGCATCGAATACAGGCTATCTTTTTGTTTGCTAACTGCTCGATCTTGGGTCGCCTCGCGGGGAATCTCCAGGCCAGCATTTTTAGCCAACATCTCAACGGCTGGTAGGAAATCGAGACGATCGAATTCCATAACAAAACCCAAAGCATTGCCGCCTGTGCCACAGCCAAAACAATAGTAAAACTGTTTGTCCTGAGCGACGGTAAAAGAGGGGCTTTTTTCTTCATGAAAGGGGCAGCAGGCTTTGTAGTTTTTGCCAGATTTTTTAAGCTGCACGCGCGCGTTGACAACCTCAACGATATCGATCCGGTCGAGTAGGTCATCAATAAAACTCTGTGGTATTAGTCCGGCCATTGGGGCTACGTGGTTAAATAGTCTAACTGCAGTGTAACGCCTTCAGCATGAAAATAAACAGGCTAACCGACGCTTTCGCTGATAATGATCTGGGGCTCGATTATTGACAGAGGGCTGCTTTGACCCGTCCGCTAACAGCACCGCCATCGGCGCGGCCCTGAATTTGTGGCTTGAGAATACCCATCACTTTGCCCATGTCAGCCATGGAGGCGGCGCCGGTCTGCGCTACGGCGTCCTCTATCATCGCGGTGATTTCTTCATCGGTCAGTGCAGTTGGCAGAAATTCCTGAATCACTGATATTTCAGCAATCTCAATATCAGCGAGCTCCTGACGAGCGGCAGCCTCATACTGAGTGATAGAGTCGCGGCGCTGTTTGACCATCTTGTCGAGAATGGCTAGTACTCGGGCATCATCCACTTCGATACGTTCATCGACTTCAATACGCTTGATATCAGCCTGTATAAGGCGGATAGCGCCCAGACGAGGTTTGTCTTTGGCTCGCATGGCCTCTTTCATAGCGTTTTTAATTTGCTCTTTCATCGACATGGCAACTCTCCATTGCGTTGAGATTCTTGATTACCAGAAACACAAAAAGCGCCGATGGGGCGCTCTTTGCTATGACTAACTAAACCCACCCCTAGTTAGAGGTCTGGGATCAATAGAGTCGAGTAAACTTGCGTGATTCGCGAGAGACTTTTTTCTGGCTGCGCTTAACTGCAGCTGCCGCTTTACGCTTGCGTTCCCAAGTAGGCTTCTCGTAGAACTCACAGCTGCGAACTTTGGCCAAAATTCCGGCCTTTTCGCATGAACGTTTAAAACGACGTAACGCGACGTCAAAGGGCTCGTTTTCTTTAATTCGAACGCTTGGCATGTATGCTTTATCCTGTAGTGAAATAATCTGCCCATGGAGCCTGACGGTAGTAGGCTCCTTTAGGGCGCGTAGTCTATACACTTAACTAAGGGGTTGCAAAGGTTTTTACTGGCTTTTTGACTGACTTTTAGACCTGTGAAAGTACCGGTTCACACAGGGCCGCAGAGGGTTTAAAGTTGTACCCCAAGAGTCAGTGAAAAAGGTCTGCTTTATAATGTTGGTGCTCGGTATTGAAACGTCGTGCGATGAGACGGGGCTCGCTGTCTATGATAGCGAGCGTGGATTGTTGGCGCATGCGCTGTACTCTCAGGTGAAATTGCATGCTGAATACGGCGGTGTCGTGCCTGAATTGGCCTCCAGAGACCATGTTCGCAAGATTTTGCCGATGCTTAATAAGGTGTTGAAACAGGCTGCGGTCGATAAGAGTCAGCTGGATGGTATTGCCTATACATCGGGACCCGGTTTGCTGGGAGCTCTTATGGTGGGCGGTTCCATGGCCACTGCGCTGGGGTACGCATTGGATATCCCGGTACTTGGTGTCCACCATATGGAAGGCCATTTGTTGGCACCCATGCTCGAGGACAGGCCACCACCGTTTCCCTTTGTGGCGCTATTGGTGTCTGGTGGCCACACGCAGCTAGTGTCGGTTAAGGGCATAGGACAATATGAGTTAATGGGCGAGTCGGTTGATGATGCTGCCGGTGAAGCCTTCGATAAAACGGCCAAATTGCTCGACCTTGATTATCCCGGTGGGCCGGTGCTGGCGGCAATGGCAGACCGCGGTCAGATTGATCGTTTTAGTTTTCCGCGACCAATGACCGATCGGCCGGGACTAGATTTCAGCTTCTCAGGCCTTAAAACCTTTACTCGCAACCTAATCGAAAAAAATCGTGGCGACGGTGTGTTACCCGATGATCAGACTATTCTCGATATTTGCGCCGGTTTTCAAGAAGCGGTGGTCGATACTCTGGTTATTAAATGTACCAGAGCCGTAAGGCAGACCAACATGAAGATACTGGTGATTGCTGGCGGTGTGTCGGCCAATAGCCGGTTGCGCCACAAACTCGAGGTCGCGCTTAAGGAAGAGGGCGTCGAGGTGTTTTATGCACGCCACGAATTTTGCACGGATAATGGTGCCATGATTGCCTATGCAGGTTGTCAGAGATTGCTAGCCGGACAGAGAAACCCCCTGTTGATCAGCGCCACGCCACGCTGGCCAATGGATCAATTAGAATCTTTGACATAGGACAGAGCTAGATGGATATTGTTTACATAAGAGATCTGCACATTGAAACGATTATTGGTATTTATGATTGGGAACGTGAAGTTAAGCAAACCGTGAGCCTTGATCTGGAAATGGCTCATGATATTCGCAAAGCTGCAGAAACAGACGATATTCAGTACGCACTGAACTATAAGTCTATTGCTAAGCGCTTGATTAGTTTTATTGAGGGCAGTGAGTTTCTTCTAGTTGAGCGGATGGCAGAGGAGGTGGCTAATATAGTCCGTAATGAGTTTTCTGTGCCTTGGCTGAAACTGCGTGTCAGTAAGCCGGGTGCCCTAAGAGGTTCGCAGGATGTGGGTATAATTATAGAGCGAGGAGCAAAGGCCTAGTGGCACTGATTTATCTGAGTCTCGGTAGTAACATTGAGCGTCATAGGCGCATAGGCTCAGCCTTAGATGCTTTAGCGGATAACTTTGGCGAATTGATTATTTCCTCTGTTTATGAAAGTGAGTCAGTGGGCTTTACAGGAGATAGCTTCTATAACCTAGTGGTGGGTATCCACTCTTCGCTGACTGTTGCTGAACTGCTCAAAAAGCTTAAGCACATAGAGGACCAAAATGGTCGAGATCGCAGCGCTCCCCGATTTGGCTCTAGAAGTCTCGATATAGATATCTTGGCCGTTGATCAGCTAAGCGGAGAGGTCGATGGTGTGAAGCTGCCACGTGACGAAGTTCTTAAGAACGCTTTTGTACTGCTGCCTCTGGCCGAAATTGCACCGGATAGTAAGCACCCGCAGACGGGTCAAACCTACGCCCAGCACTGGGCAGATTATGATAAAAATAAGCAGCGGCTTTTTCCTATAGCGTTTATCTGGCGCGATAAAAATATTACAAAAGACCGTCAGGCGCAATCTTAAGGACTCTGTTGAACCCCTCTGTTGGATCCCTCCTAGGGTTGAAATGTCTAATACGTCACATTCATCCTAGCGATTTCTCGTTTAATATCTATATATGCCTCGCCCTAGCCTCTAGAGGCTATTTGAACTGCCTCCATCAACGGCGATAGTTTGACCTGTTACATAGGTTGCCTCAACGGCTAGAAAATACACCGTCTGCGCAATATCGCTCTCAGTGCCCATTCTTGCCATGGGCACCTTACTCAATACCGCACCCTGTTTCTCGATATCATCGAGCTCGTGCTCGGGCCAGAGTATAGCGCCTGGGGCCACGCTATTAACGCGTACATTGGGGCTCAGCTCTGTGGCCAAAGACTTAGTCATAGCAATATTGCCGGCCTTGGCGATGGTATAAATCGGGTGATTTTCCAATGCCTGTCGGGCGTGCATGTCCGAGATATTGATAATTGAGCCACTGCTCGCCGTCAGCAGCGAGGCCAACTTTTGCGAGAGAAAAAATGGGCCTTTGAGATTACTGTTAATAAGATCATTCCACTGCCCATCATCACAGTCTGCAAGAGGTGTTGGGAAAAAACTTGAGGCATTGTTGACTAGTACATCTAGCCGGCCGACTGAATGCGCCAGATCGGCGATTTTTTGCAGGCCTTGCATATCATTAAGGTCGCTCTGCACCAACGCACAGCTATCGGGGCGGGTAGCGTTCAGCTGCTCGCAAAGTCTATCTGCCGCTGCCGCTGAGCGATGGTAATGAATAATGACCTGATAACCTTTGGCGTGAAAAATCTGCGCTATAAATGCGCCTATACGGCGCGCTGCGCCAGTGATTAAGATAACGGGCTGCTGCTGGTTCATAAGTTATTCCGAGTAATTCTGCTTAAATACGGTCAGCGCGGCGATTTGGCGCAAACTGAGTTGACGGCCAATGTCTGCGCCCACGAGCCCGGACGCGACGAGATCAGCGATGTCGGTTTTACGTGCAATATTTCGAGCTTGACGCAAGTACTCGGAGGGGGGGTAATCACGGTCTTCAAAGCCGGTTCGGCCTCGAGCGTCGGCTTTGCAGCAGGTCAAAAAATCCTCTAATCGCTGAGCAGATTTAAGCGCGCCAACGGCCTTTAGTAATGTCAGAATACCTTCGGGCTGCAGGTCCAGAGCCCTGTGGCAGAGTAGATGGAATTCTGTCACCGCCATGGCCAATTGCCGATGCTCATTGGGCACCTTGAGCCTATCGCAAACGGCCTTTACCAATGGTAAGCCTCGCGCTTCATGGCCTTTATGACTGGGCAAGACATGATCGGGTGTGATGCCCTTGCCGAGATCATGGACTAGCACCGAAAACCGAATTGGGGAGTTGTCAGAAAGCCGTGCAGTCTGCTGCAGAGCCATGAGAGTATGGATGCCAGTATCGATTTCCGGATGATAATCGGCTCTTTGTGGAACGCCAAACAATTTATCAACTTCAGGAAATAGCACTGTCAAGGCACCGCAGTCGCGCAGTGTCCTAATATAAATATCAGGCGAACGCTCACACAGGGCGCGGTCAGTTTCTTTCCATACCCGCTCAGCCACCAGATACCGCAACTCTCCACTAGCGGTAATGGTGGACATTAGGGTTAATGTTTCCGGGGCAATGGTAAACCCGAGATGATGGTAGCGGGCGGCAAAGCGCGCTACGCGCAAGACACGCAATGGATCTTCAGTGAACGCATCGGACACATGGCGCAAAACTTTATCGATTATGTCCTGCTGTCCGCCATGGGGGTCGACAATGCTGCCGTCTGTATCTTGGGCCATCGCATTAATAGTCAGGTCGCGGCGAATAAGATCATCATCGAGGCTGACATCGGGTGCAGTATGAAAAGCGAATCCTTGATAGCCATGACCCGATTTTCGCTCGGTGCGGGCCAGTGCATATTCTTCGCCCGATTGAGTATTAATAAATACGGGGAAATCCTGCCCGACAGCTTGATAGCCGGCATCAACCATTTCCTGAGGCGAGCCGCCAACAACTACCCAGTCGTTTTCATCGCTAGGATAGTCGAGTAATTTGTCGCGAACCGCGCCGCCTACCAAGTAGATTTTCATGAGTAATTCCAAAGTGGTGCCATATTGTAAAGGGGGTAGGTGGTGACCTCAATCAAATAAATTACGTCATTTGGTGAAGAGCACTCTGCTCCTTAAATAAAGAACGAGCAGGCGCTTAAGTTATGGAGGCATAAGAACAATGATATAGCGGGTTGCTAGTCGATTTCTAAACCGCCTTGAACGCGGCGGTATGTGGTCTTAAAAGAGGCTTTATCAGAGTTATAGTCGCATTGTTTATCGCCTGACGGATATGGGTTTGGGGCTATTTAAATGCTAAGAAGTCTTATCGGTTAGGTTGAAAAGTTGCTAGAGAGGTTATTCGATGCCTGGCGCGCTAAATGATGTCGATAATATAGATGCTATGACCGAAAATCCCCCTGTTTGAACTTATCTTTGGCATAATGCTAATCGCTAAACACCAACAAATTTCGGATTAATCTGTTGCCTAAATTATCGCTACTAACTGTCGAACAGCTGTGCTTTGAGCGCGATGACCGTCATGCCTTCGAGCCGATTGACTTTGCCGTTGATAGGGGTGAGATTATGCAGGTCGAGGGCCCCAACGGCAGTGGTAAAACCACCTTGCTGCGATTGCTCACTACGGCATTACAGCCTTCATCTGGCACTATAATTTATGCAGGGCAACCGATTGCCCTTTGCCGTTATGAGTATCTTTCCGACATTCTGTATCTGGGGCATCAGTCCGCGGTCAAAATGAATCTTACGGCTGCGGAAAATTTACGCTGGATGGCGACGGATGGCATTGACTCTGCCAGGGATGCGTTGTCGGCAGTCGAGTTGTCCGGCTACGACGACGTGCCCTGTTACAATCTTTCGGCAGGCCAGCAAAGGCGTGTTGCTTTGGCGCGTCTATTCATGACCAATGCTAAGCTATGGTTTCTCGATGAGCCCTTTACTGCCATCGATAAGCAGGGTGTCAGCTTACTCGAAAACTGTCTACGCGAGCATGTTAAGCGGGGCGGTGCTGTGGTCCTTTCAACCCATCAAGATCTAGCGATTGATGGCCTGCGTAAAACTAGCTGTGTGCCACATGCTGACCAGGGAGCATTGTAATGGCGAGCGGGTTTTCAGCCTATTTACGTCGTGACCTGCTTCTAGCCTATCGGCGGCGTGGTGAAGCCGCTAGCCCGCTAATCTTTTTTATCATGGTTTCAACTTTAATTCCGTTAGGCATCACACCGGAATCTGCGCGTTTAGCTGAGATTGCACCGGGTATTATTTGGGTGATGGCTCTGTTGGCGACATTGCTCTCCATCGACGGAATATTCGCCAATGATTATCAGGACGGCTCACTGGAGCAGCTTTTAATTAGTCCGCATTTACTGGCTATGCCGATATTAGGTAAGACTGCTGCGCACTGGATGGTCACGGGTCTGCCTTTAACTCTGGCCTCACCCCTACTCGGGATGATGCTGTCATTGCCGGCGCAAGGCTATGTGCCAATAGTCGCTAGTTTGGCGCTAGGAACTGGCTGCTTGAGTTTGATTGGTTCGGTGGGCGCTGCGTTAACGGTATCCCTGCGCAAAGGGGGGCTGTTGCTTTCACTGTTGGTAATGCCGCTGTATATGCCGGTAATTATTTTTGGCAGTGCCACCGTTCAAAGTGCGATTGATGGCTTTGCCTGGTCGGGACCATTGGCAATTTTGGGCGCCATGCTGGCGGCTTCCATCGCATTGTGCCCGCTAGCTGCAGCGGGCGCCTTGCGGTTAACCAGTGTTAATTAGATTATTTTGGATGAAGAGGCGAGATCTATGAATTGGCTATCAAATCGGCCCCCCAGTTGGCAGTGGTTTCACCGCCTTGGATCGCCTCGCTGGTTTTATCAGACAACTGGTCGCTGGTTGCCGTGGCTGAGTCTTTTGGCGTTCATGCTGCTGAGTACTGGGTTGTTGTGGGGATTGGGCTTTGCGCCTCAAGATGCCAAGCAGGGAAATAGTTTTCGTATTATTTACCTGCATGTGCCAGTGTCATTTTTAGCCTTAGCGGGCTACTACATTATGGCGATTGCTGGTGCCGTTGGCCTGATCTGGAAGATGAAGCTTTCTTATATGCTAATGAAGTCTGCTGCCCCAATCGGCGCGGCACTGACATTTTTAGCCTTGTTTACCGGGGCAGTCTGGGGGAAACCCACCTGGGGCACTTACTGGGTGTGGGATGCACGTGTTACCTCGATGCTCATCCTGCTGTTTCTTTATCTGGGGGTGCTGGCATTGCAATACGCTTTTCACAGTAATGATGCGGGTAATAAAGCCAGCGCCATACTAGCCCTAGTGGGAACAGTGAATATTCCTATTATTTATAAGTCGGTTGACTGGTGGTATACCTTACATCAGCCAGCCACCATCAAATTTACCTCGGCTCCGAGTATGCACCCAGATATGTTTCAACCATTAGTGGTAATGATTTTGGGGTTTTATTGTTTTTATACGGTGGCGCTTTTTCTGTTTACCCGCGCGGAGATATTGTGCCGCGAGCGAAAAAGTGTCTGGGTTAAAGAGCTCGCGATGGCAAGGGAGCAGTCATGACATTTCAATTTGAAAGTTTACAGCAACTGTTAACCATGGATGGCCACGGCTTCTATGTGTGGACGGCTGTGCTGGTATCAATGGCGGTAATGCTATGGCTGATCGTGAGTCCGTTACTAGACAGTAGGCGTGCGTTAAAGGATGTTGCGCGTGACATCGCCCGAGCGGCTAATTCTAAGGAGGAAACATGATGCATCCTGCGCGTAAACAGCGGCTGCAGTTGGTTATTTTGATTGTCGTTGCGGCCACCGTAGTGGTGAGTTTGGTGGTGTATATGTTAGGCCAAAACGCCAATTATTTTTACACGCCGTCGCAGATCGCTGCGGGTGAAGCGCCTCGGGGTGTGCATATCCGCGCCGGCGGTATGGTAGTTGAGGGCAGTTTAGTCCGTGCTGCCGATTCTCTGGATGTGCAGTTTACCGTGACCGATGGTGCGTCACTGTTGGTTGTCCAGCACAGGGGTATACTGCCCGACCTATTTGATGAGGGTGAGGCAGCTATTGCCGCGGGGAAAGTGGATGAGAATCTCGTGCTGCAGGCGACAGAGGTGCTAGCCAAGCATGACGAGAAGTACACGCCGCCAGAAGTCGCCGATGCCATGAACGATGCTTACAGGCGGAAACAGGGTCAAAAGGAGAGTGTCGAGTGACTGCTGAGTTAGGTCATGCCGCATTAATTGTTGCTCTATGTTTGGCTGTCGCCCAGACCATAGCGCCTATGGCGGGTTCGTTTGTTGGCTACAAAAGCTGGATGCGTTTGGGTCATTCGCTAGCGGTAGGTCAATTTGTGCTGTTGGCATTATCATTCGCCTGCTTAACGAACGCATTTTTACTGGATGATTTCTCACTAGCGTATGTGGCCAATAATTCCAATACCCTGTTGCCTGTTCAGTTTAAAGTCAGTGCAGTTTGGGCTGCCCACGAGGGATCCCTACTGCTCTGGGCATTAATTTTGGCCGGTTGGTCTGCGGCCGTGGCGCTATTGAGTCGCGAACTGCCATTAGTTTTGTCCTCGAGAGTATTGTCCGTGCTGGGCGTAATATCAGTGGGATTTGCCTTATTCTTGCTGCTGACATCCAATCCATTCGAACGAATTTTACCGGTCTCACCGATTGAGGGTGGCGATCTCAACCCGCTATTGCAAGACTTTGGATTAATAGTGCATCCGCCAATGTTATACATGGGTTATGTCGGATTTTCTGTGCCCTTTGCCTTTGCTATAGCCGCTCTGATTGGCGGTCAATTCGACAGTGCCTGGTCGCGCTGGGTACGTCCCTGGATCAACACCGCATGGGTTTTTCTTACTATTGGTATTACTCTCGGAAGCTGGTGGGCCTACTATGAGCTTGGTTGGGGCGGCTGGTGGTTTTGGGATCCGGTAGAAAATGCCTCTTTTATGCCCTGGTTGGTCGGCACCGCACTGATGCATAGTATTGCAGCCACCGAAAAGCGCGGAGTGTTCCGTAGCTGGACATTGCTGCTGGCAATTTGCGCCTTTTCACTCAGTTTGCTTGGAACCTTTTTGGTTCGCTCGGGCATTCTGACGTCGGTGCATGCCTTTGCCAGTGACCCTGAGCGCGGTGTTTTTATTCTGGCGTTTTTGGCTATAGTTATTGGAGGCTCTCTACTATTGTTTGCTCTGCGCGGACCGGCGATGCAATCCAATGTTGAGTACAGTGGCTGGTCTCGTGAAGTGATGTTACTAGTCAATAATATTTTATTGGTCAGCTCGATGACAATGATCCTGATCGGTACCCTATACCCCCTGTTAGCCGATGTACTGGATCTGGGTAAGATCTCCGTTGGGCCTCCCTATTTTAACTTTTTCTTTGTGCCACTGATGAGTGGGCTAATGATCTGCGTTGGCTTTGCTGGGTTTACCCGCTGGAAGAAAACCGATGTCAGCATGTTACTGCGTAAAGGCCTGTGGCCGGCTATTGTCAGCGTGTTACTAGCACTTGCATTGCCATTAATTGCCGATGAGTATTCATGGATTGCCGTATTCACGCTGTTGCTGGCACTCTGGGTTACCACCATGACTCTTGAAGATCTGTTTCTCAAAACGGAGGGCCGGGTAGACAAATTCAGAAACCTGACCGGTAGTTATTGGGGTATGATTTGTGCGCACATAGGAATGGCTGTCTGTGCTCTGGGTGTCGGTCTGAGTACGGCTTATGATTCACAGCGCGATGTCCGTATGGAGCCTGGTGATAGGGTTGAAGTATCGGGTTATCAGTTTGATTTTGTTAGCCTCAAGCAGGTGCAGGGGCCAAACTTTTCAGCTGCTCAGGGAGAAATTGAGGTAACGTCCGGTGGCAAAAGGGTTGCGACCATGCGGCCAGAAAAACGTCGCTACGGGGCGGGCGGTCAGACGATGACCGAGGCGGCCATTAATGGCGAGATAGCACGTGATCTCTACGTCTCTCTGGGTGAGCCGCTAGCGGGTGATGCCTGGGCGATAAGACTCTATGTAAAACCTTTTGTGCGCTGTATCTGGCTCGGAGGTTTGATGATTGCCCTCGGGGGATTATTAGCGGCGTTTGATAAGCGCTATCGGCGACGCAAGACCGCTAGCAGTCCGGTGATCGACAACGATGGCCTGAGCGTATGAATCGGTTAGCGCTGTTCGTGCCTCTGGCGCTGTTTGCAGGCCTGTCACTGGTGCTACTGTTGGGGCTAGATAAAGACCCTACTGAATTGCCCTCGGCACTGGTTGGCGAGCCCTTTCCAGCATTTAATTTACCATCGCTAATGGCGGAGCAGCAGTTTGTCACCGAGCAGAATTTTAAAGGTGATGTGGTGTTGGTCAATGTCTGGGCGACCTGGTGTTTCGCTTGCCGTATCGAACATCCAATGTTGAACGAGTTATCGGCCAAGGGCGTTAAAATCATCGGTCTTAATTATAAAGATCAGCGCGCCCAGGCAAAGGCTTGGTTAGCTGAACGAGGCAATCCTTACCAGTTTAATATCTTCGATGCCCAGGGCCAACTGGGTATTGATCTGGGGGTCTATGGTGCCCCTGAGACCTTTCTGGTGGATGCCAGCGGCATTGTTCGCCACCGTCGCGTGGGCGTGGTGGATGAACGAGTCTGGAATACAGAGTTTCGTGCGCTTTACGAGCAGTTAACTGGGTCTGAACAATGAGACTAGCCACTCTTTTTGCGCTTTGCTTCTCGGCGTTGGTATTTGCCGGTGCTGAGGTTGTTGAGTTCTCTGATGAGTCGCTGCGATCGCGCTATCAGAACTTGGTTCAGGAGCTGCGCTGTCCCAAGTGCCAAAATCAAAATCTGGCAGATTCAAATTCACCCATCTCGAAAGATTTGCGCCGCGAAATACAGCGCATGCTCGAGGAGAAAATGACTGATCGCGAGATTAAAAACTACCTTAAATCGCGCTACTCCGAATTTATTTTGTATCGCCCTGAAGTGAATAAAAATACCTGGTTACTTTGGGGATCGCCGGTGCTTGT
>Ga0114995_10000168_pt1 | contig 42558 bp, 62 predicted proteins | sample ArcticOcean_MG_C_11_FD_87038 | JGI IMG/M metagenome (GOLD analysis project Ga0114995, IMG submission 87038) | Marine microbial communities from western Arctic Ocean - ArcticOcean_MG_CB2_154 | ecosystem: Environmental > Aquatic > Marine > Oceanic | place: Arctic Ocean: Canada Basin | collected... | reverse complement strand
GCTGTGTGTCATCAGAAGTCTCAACTAGGTTGCGAAACTCCTCTTGAAGTTCCTTATAGCGAGATTGCAACTTATGTGATGCTTCTCGCGTCTTAGGCAACTTATAGGTTGACTCAGTATCGATCACCGTAATCGCCGGCGCGCCCACATGATCCCCATACGGCATAGTGGATTTGTTGTCAGCAACCCGATCTGGGGTTTTCATTCCTGTGGATCGCTGCCGGGGTAAACGTAAGCCTTGTCTTTTACTTCTTGAGCCCAGGATTTCCAATAACCCAAAGACTTTTCTGGATACCCTTCCTCAACAATCCATTTACGCAGATTAAAATCTGGATGGACTAATAAATCATATGCCTTTCTACCACTCAATACTGCGCTTTCTGGCAGTGCTTTTGGAAACCCAAATGCCCAACCACCTGGAGTTGGTTCAATCATGAGTTGATACTTTTTATTTGTTTCACCCATTAGTAATTACTCCTCTAAAAACACTTTCAGTGTTCTATTGTCATCTTGATAGGAAATGCTGATACCGCCAATGTCATGCTTTACAAACTCTCTGCCTTTGCCAATAATTTCTACTCGATTTACTAGTGGGTAAGATTCAAGAGTGGCATCTTGTGGCTCATCATCTTTGAATCGAATATATGCTACGTAAATAAAAGCATTAGCTGCTATGATTCCTATTATATATCCGATTGGTCCGTCGAGCATATTCAACCTTCGGTCAAATATTCTTGTTCTGGGCCCTGGAATAGCTCACGAATCTGATCATATAGATCAGCATTATTAGCGCCATGTTTTTTTAAAAATGCTTCTTTTGTGAGGTGAACCGCATCTTCTTGCATATCAAAAAAATCTTGTCCCATCTTAGACATTAAAATTCTCCTACTGTTCCGTACTTCGTGTAATATGCACTTGCAGCACGCTCGTAAGCATTTGCTTGACGAAGATTCCGCATTTTATCAAAGATAAAATCTTCACGAATAGCATCGTGGATTGCTATTACAGCTTTATCGGATCCACGATTATCCCAGAATGTATCCAGGAGTTTATTCTGTTTCGCGAAGATTTCCTTTGCTCCTGGTATATCTATAATTTTCACAACTTACTACTCCATATCTCATTACTCATTTTACTCAACGTGTAAGTCAAGTTAGCAGTGCCGGCACTTAATGCAGCTAATTCTTCATCCGTGCATACACCACGCAACTGAACATACATCCGCTCTAAAGTATACCGCATTCTTCTGATTTCTGCCATCGCATCTTGACGAGGAGTTTCACTAATATTCGCGACTCGATTTAACATTTTCATAATATATTTTCTCTCACTTGTTTATTAATTTATGGTACCATTATACTATTATAACGAGAACTTGTACACAACTATTTTGTGTTTAGCACAATTAACATTGTGTACGATATCAAACACTTATGCTGCTAACTTCAAATGTTTGCACTTTCCACGGAATTTGAATCCGCTACATGTACAAGAATTTTTATTCTTATTAACAAGATACACTGCACCATTTGAACCTGGTACTTCAACAAGATCATCATCATGCAATTCTGGAACAGTTCCGACAAGCTCAAACTTTCGTCTAGACGTATTAAACATTTTTGCCTTTTTGTATACGTCTAGACCACGAGAGTAATCAGCACACTGAAACCACACAAGTTTGCTTGCTTCATTAACATAATATAAATGTGGCTGATACGTAAAATTATCTACAGTACCAGTCGTTTCACGTAATATTCTAATCATTTCCACCTACTACTATCTTCTAAAATATTATACTCATTTGACTCTGGAATCGCTTGCCAACAACTCCAAATCCATCTTGCAAGTGTCGGATCATTCCCGGCACGTTCGAGCATTTCTTTCCACATGTCTTTAGGCACTGGTACGAGTGGTATTTCAGCTGACTTTTTCTTAGCCATTACCACTCTTTCCAATCAGAACCATTAACCAAGTATGTTATGGTTATGCCAAGTGCAACAATAACAAATAAAACATCATAATGACTGGTTGTATAAGCCCAAGGTAACATATGCTCTCCTCATTAATTTATGGTACCATTATACTACAAGTAGTAGCATGTGTACACAACTTTTTAATCTTTTTTGAAATTAAAATTTATAAGGATTTGAATCACTTAGGGTATAATCTGATAAATTATTTACGTCATAATAGTGTATATCACCATCAGAGTCACTATATGAGATAATTAGAGGTTCGTCATTTAATATTAGATTAGAAAGTAGATCATGAAGTTCGTGAGCTATTTCTTGCTCACGCTTTTCTTCTTTCTTTTTTCTAAACTCATCTAAATTGTGGATTGTTGCCATAATAATACTCTACTAATGTACCGTTCTTGTTATAAAGAATCACTGATTGAATGTCGTCCATTGTTTCAGCATGCACTCCAGGTATTTGCTCTATACTAGGAAATGGCGACCATAGTTGCATGTAGCTTTGGTATAATTGTATTGGGTTAAGGTAGTTCATGCACGAATTCGCTAATCATAGGAAAGATTGGTTCTATTGCCTTTGCACATTCTCTTGCAATAATCATATGCTCTTTCTGAGTACCATTACTTGATCTCAAATCAATGTAGTGAATCCATGAACGAATTGTGCCATTCATGTACATTCTTGATTGTGTAAGGCCTTCAGGTAAAACTGCACGGGCTTGTTCTTTAGCCATACCTTTGCTAATAGCCCAATCATAATGTTCTTTAGCTAATTCGGCAAGGGTTTCTTGACGAATCCTCCATGCACCTGATAAATGTGGATCATCAGTTTCGATTGAGTTCTGACGATTCTTTGTATCTTGTAGCCTTGCTTCACGCATCTCAAATCCTAAATCTCCGGTTGGGTCAGCATATCGTTGACTAAACTCTTGAAATGAAAATGAACGGTGTCTTAATATCTGCCGAGCTATGTCACGTGTGGTGTCAATCTCAAGGCATACAGATGCCATTTCAAATGGAGACCAATGCTGGTGTTTAATGAGATATCGGAGTAATTTTTCATTTGTATCTGTATTACTTTGATTAGCCGGATTTGATACACGTGCACAGTACGCAATTGTTTCACACAGATCATCCATCTCCATAGCATACTGCATCTGCTTACTATAATTAATTAAGCGTACACTCATAATTCTAAATTACTCCATTTTTTCAATTTATTACGTTTGAGTTTTGCACCTTCTATAAGATCAGTGTATGTGCATAATTGTTTCTCTATGCAGATTTCTATCATACAATAAAGATCACCAAGTTCCTTCACTAGATGTTTATTTGACTCCTCACCAGGAAATCGTTGCACTTTCGAGCACGCTTGAATTACTTCTCCGCATTCTTCCATGGTGATCGTCATAAGTTCGTCTTTCATATTTTCCAACCATTTGTATTTGGTCTTTCGTTATTGCCAATAGTATTTAGCGGTTTATCTGGGATGCCATCTTCGTTTAATAAGTCTTGTTGTGATTCATCAATGTCGGATAATCGCATTTTAGCACGATCAATTCCAACAAGAAATCTTTTATATAGAGTAGGATCGTTATAACGGTTCTTTAATTGTTTAACCATTAATTGTCCTGCTTGTTCAAGTTCCTCTGTAGATATAAGTGCAAACATGAAGTCGGCAGTTGCAGGTAAACCGAACGATTCTGAGGTGTCTTCCAATCCAACATCAGAGTTAGAATAACCGGACCTGGTTGTTTGGGTTGCCGATACAATAGGAACATCGAACTCCACAGCGAGTCCCCGTATTTCTTCTGCAATTGCTTTAATGTAGTTATAGCTGTTGATTGCACCGCCCATTCCTTTCATACGTGAACTAGAACAAATATTCAGGTAATCAATAAAAATTATATTAGGAACGAATTGCTTTTTCAGTTTCAATTCATTCAATAATCCGCGGAAATGCCCCGCATGAGCCTGACCAGTTGGATACTCTTTAATAATCAACTTACCATTTGTTTTTCTCGAAATGTCAGCGACTTTTGTAGTAAACATATCCTTCGATAGTTTATCCAACTGATCAATTGGCACATTCAATAAGTTAGCATCAATACGTTCTGCAATTCGCTCTTCTGCCATTTCCATGGTTATATATAATACGTTTGCCTGTTGTGTTAGAGCTGCAGCAGCCATATGACACATAAAGAGTGATTTTCCTACACCAGTACCAGCAAGAGCAATGTTAAGCGTTTTACGCGGTAAGCCTCCTTTTGTAATTCTGTTGAAGTATTCAAGGTCGAACGGTATACGTTCTTCTGTAGTGTGATAAAATTCGTATCGCTCTTCTGCGTTTTCAGTATAATCATGACCTACATTATTATCAAATCCAACACCAAGAGCTTTGCTAAGCAAATCAGGTAACGAACCCTTTGTTAAAGACTCATGCTTACCATCAATGATAGAGATAGACTCCATGATTGCATTGTGGATTGCACGGTCTTGACACCATTTTTCTGTGGTATCATTAAGCCAGTCTTCATCTACTTTTTCATTTGTAAATAAATGTGGAAGGATTTCTGATGACATACGGTATTGCTCATCCGTAAGTCTATCAGCTTGATCAATCTCAATTTGAAATGCTTCAGCATTTGGCAATTTGTTGTACCTAGCAACAAATTTACCAGCTTCTTTAAATAATATACGATAAATGCCCTCAAAATAATCAGGCTTTATAAACGGTAATACCTTACGCATATACTTCTCATTAGTAAGAAGATTGCGTAAGACAGTTTGCTCAAGATTTGCTTGCATATTTCTCCTCTAATATAACCGCTAACACTTCGGCTACGGCATGTTGCAGGTCTTCATTTTCTTCACTTAATTCTGTATCTGGTGAAGAAATAATTTCAAAACTATATGTAATGCTTTCATCTTCTTCGACAACTTGTAGAGTTCCGAATTTAACTACGGTTTCTACAAACTGTCCGGCCGAGAATCTTACACCCCATGAGTCAACATCATCATCTAGTGCAACTAATTGATAATGCTCATTCTCCTTCAGCTGTTCCGCCATTGAGTCCCTCCATTACTTGGATTTGGAATTTCTTCTTGATGTATTCTTTGAAGTCGGTTTCTTCCAATATGGGTTTCCAGAACTCAGCAGTGAGCGTATCCCGTTCTCTCGACTTTGGCTCCATAAGCTCCCCAGAGCTCCGGTCGACACGACAATACCAACCGTTAGAAGGCTTAGCAACGTAGCCGCCGCCCAAAGCAACATCAAGCAAACCGCTCCAACGCTGAACACCACCTTCCCAACTGACTGATATAGGAAGTTTTGACTTTTCTTTAACAAACCTTGATTTCTCCACGTTAATCACAAAGTGATAACCTTTGATTTCTGTTCCTTGTTTATCTTGTTGACGGCCGATAATCCAAATACTATCAGCAGAATAATAAACACCTGTACCACCTGATACAATATCTTTAGGAAACAATCCTTGCTCTTTATACGTATGGTTAATAGCAATCAACGGAATATCTTTCATTGTGAGATATGGCGTAGTCATACGGAATAAAGATTTAAGCTGTTTTGCACGAGACATATCAGCCACAGACTTTTCATTCATTGCATCATCTAATTCTTTCTTAGAAGCAATATTACCAATGGAATCGATAATAACAATGACTTTGTCCTTCTTATCTATATCTTCTAATTGAGAGATGATATCAAATTTTAGTTCTTCGATATTCATAACCGGTGTATGAAGTACACGACTAGTATCAATTCCATATGCTTTAAAATATGATTGCGGAGAACCAAACTCTGAATCATAAAAAAGAAGAATAGAATCTTTGTATTGATCTAAATAAGCTGCAGCCATGATAAGCGCAAACGAAGTTTTAAAGTGCTTTGATGCACCAGCCAAAACTGTAAGGCCCGGAGATAATCCACCATCGACATCTCCAGACAATGCAACATTAATCATTGGCACTGAAGTTGGAATCATATCTTTATCATTAAAGAACTTGGATTCAGAAAGAATCGAGGTTTCTTTAATCTTAGAATTTTTCTTAAGTTTATCCATTATAGACATTAGTTATTTACTCGCTGTATGACCACTCGACACGCATCAGTAATTCGACCGTCTTCAATTCTACGATCGAGTACCTCCTTTGAATACACGTTATAGCATTTTCCATTTTCTTTATATACGCAGTATACTGTACTTGAAGTAAGTGGCATATTTCTTTTTGGCATAGTCTTCTCCTTTAATCTGTCTATTATATCATGAATGCATCAAGGTGTACATCACTATTTTCAAGTGTTTTTCCTTGGCGCTGTTCCCATCCTGACTCCCAGCCAGAATTATTTGTAATTGTTGAAGGCACGTGGTTAAATGTGTTATCAGATCGTGGTACATAGTTTTGACCAAACCTAACAAAATCACACATAACATCCTCATTATCTCTTGGTGCACCGCCCATGCGTTCACATAGTAGATCCATAAAGGCATCTGTAGTATATCCGCTTGATAGCACCTTCATGCATCGTACAGCATTATTACCGAAATATCCATGAGACATGTCATCAACAAGGTCTTTGTGGTAATCGCCTAAGTCATATGAGAATGCAGCATATGCAAAATTAAATCTTCTGTGGCCTTGTTCTATGTTATAGCCATTAAGATAGTCAACGACCTGTTTATGAGTCACTCTTTTCTTCTGCTCAACCCAATTAATGAATCGATCCAAGAGTGGCTCAAGTTCGTTTACCATGAAATCTAAACATGTAACGCCCTTTTTAGGAGACGGCGGTTGGTTACCAATTGACGTAAACAACGGGCCCTTTGCTTTCGTAGCAACCATATGTTCTTTCATATCTTTGATATCGCGGAGATGTCCCCAATGTTGTATCGCATTATTACGATACCCATGGTCACGAGTAAATGATGCACCAGAACCAGTAATACGATGACACATATACACATAAAACCAGGTATATGTATTCCATGATTGCGTGTCATATGTCTCAATAATACGTCGTCGGCTTTCATCGTGATGATGGCTCTTCGGCGTGTCTTTCATATATTTGAGATCTTGTAATACGTTAGAAAATCCTGCTGCATTTCTTGTATAGCAGTCATAGATATCAATTGATTGCATCAAAGGATCATTAATTTTATTAGTAGCTACTTCACCAACGTACGGCACTTCCCCCCAGTTGCAATTATCTTGAAGCCATTTTGCTCTTGGATAATAATAATTAACTAAAACATCAATCGCTTCTTCATTTAACCACATTCTTATTCCAATCTCTATATGAATCTATTTTATCGTAAATTGTTTCATCAAGTAGCTCAGGCTCTTTACCTACATTCCAGAACAGAATATCCCTACCACTGTTTTTGGGTATGTACTTCCACACCTTACCATCATAAGTAGCGATATTAGGAAATGGTGGTAGGTTTTCTGTTTTCTCTTGGGCCATAAATGCAAGTGGTTCTGAGATGGGAGTTGCAATCCCAAGCTCCCCGGCTTTCATATTACGTGATACGCAAACAGAAGTAAATTTAGCATTTGGCCATGCGATCTGAAGCGACCGTGTAAGTACGCCCGTGGACGTGGCAACATACACTTCTTCAGGTTCTGGAATTGAAGATGCGGTTTTTATCATACCAGCTGTCACTCGTTCATGTTTTAATCCAAGAGGAACAAAGAATGCATTCGGTCTTTCATCTGCCCACTTTTTTGCAAGTAGATTTAAATTAGGCATCGCTGCAATTCTATGAAAAGAATAGTCACACCCTTGTTCAATACAACATGCTTGATGCGCAGATATTTTTTTAGACGATGGCATAAACAGCATAACCTTTTTGTTATATTGCTTTGCTACGTCAAGAAGAGATACCCCAGCCAAACCAGTACGAGGTTGAACGTAAACAATGGTATCAATATGACTAGGCAACGAGGAAATGAGACAGTCACCTCCACGAACTTTAGAGCCAACCAAGTAATCATCACGGACAACCCTAATACCGTCATGAGTGGTAATACCAGGTGGACCATAAGGATCGGTCCAATCTCTAGCAAGATTAAAGTAATAATCTCTTGCATCATCTGTGGTGTAGAGGGGTCCGATATCTTTATTAATTCTGTCAATAACATGATTATTATGCGCCAAGTGGTGAAGCTCCCCAATTATTTCTATTATAATATGGCGGTGCTATGTGAAACGAACCGCCAAACTCCATAAATGTTTCAGCGTATTTTTGTGAATCCATTGTATACCAGTCAGTGGGTGGTCGGATAGTCATACCATTTGCTTTATCTTCAAGTAAACCAATAAATCGTTTTGTCAATTCTACACGCTCCTGTTGAGTACCGTAAAACGGTGTTTTCTTATAATACCCAGTCTTAGGTATACGTCTTCCTTCATACTCTATAGGGACTGGATAGCAATAATGCACAGATACCCCGAACTCTAATCCTAATGCATTTCCTTGTTTAACGTATTCATTAATAAGTTTCTCTACGGCATTTATATCATGTCGAAGCAAATGATGCCTAATATCAATAGAGCCAAAGCAAAGATAAATGGCACTAGTAGGTTTATAACCTCGCAGAAGAGAGACCAAGCCGTTACTAAGAGCACCATGAAGAGTTTTACCATCATTACGAAAAACGCTATGGCCACTACCACTAAAAGCAATTGTGTGAGAATCTCCAAGAGTAACTCCTTCATTATTTAATTTTTCTTGTAACAACGGTGTCACAGTACTTAACCTTAAAGATAGTTGGTCACACCATTCATTAGTAATGCCTTCGTACGTAGTTTTTGCTCCGATACGTTTTTTTAACATTGCACCGTAGTCAGGCATATCCCAATCGAGAGACACAATGTTTTTGCATGAAGCAACACGATTAATCCTATCATAAACTTCTTTGGTTGCACCACCAAACAAATTGAGCGTGCCACCAAAGTTTGCACCATGATCGATATAAACAGTATTTGCGTTTAGAATATTAGGAGTGCACTTATGGTCAATAGAAGCGTTCAGTTGCTCCTTCCATAATTTTGACCACCCAAGTGTGTGTGACTTTACATTAACAGGAATATTTGATATAGGGTTTGTAATTACGTTCATAATATATACTTCACGAATTAAGAGAGCCGGAACAACGTCCGGCTATCGATTGAACTTTCTAGTTTAATATTTTTTCGCTCCATGCATGGTTGACTTCTAATTGTTTCACACGATCAGATAAGTATTTTATCTGCATCATTAAGTCCTCGATTGATGTTGGATCGTCTTCGACCCTATTTCGGCCATCCCCTTCTTCAGTTATTTTTCTATTTAACGAACTCGAACTGTATACTAGTCTCATGAAACATCTCCTGAGTTTTACGCCATGAGTCTTGCCAACTATCAGGTATCTCCATATCTCTCATTATAACACGTTTGATACCTACTTGTACAATACCTTTTGCGCATTCTGAACATACCGGTAATCCCGACACATATAAAGTTGCACCATCTAATGATACACCTGAATAAGTTGCATTATATATTACATTCATTTCAGCGTGGACTACCAGCTCATACTTCCTCGAGCGATTCGCGTATCTAACAGAAGAATCTAAAATCCCTCGAGGAAATCCGTTAAAGCCTTGGGCCAGAACCTGACCCTTAGCTCCTACCGCCACAGCACCAATTTGCCGTGATGGATCCTTTGACCAGCTTGCTACCTCTTCGGCAAGCTTTAAATATCTTTGATCCCACTTTTCACTTTCTAACATAAAATATTTGAGATCCGTTGGGCTAATTCCTTAAACCATTCGGCATCATGTCCTCGTGTTGTTTCTGCCGCAGTACCAATACGAATACCTGAAGTTTCAACAAAAGACCTAGGATCGTTCGGAACACCGTTTTTGTTAACTGTAATGCCATGCTCTTCTAAAAGGTCTGCTGCTTGCCTACCTGAGTATTTACTTTTACTTAAATCAAGTAAAATAATATGAGAATCAGTGCCACCAGTTAAAACATTAAATCCATTATCCATTAATACACTAGCCATCGCTTTAGCATTTGAAATGACTGCTAATGCATAATCCATAAATTCGATAGTATTTGCTTCTGTAAATGCCTGAGCTTTAGCAGCAATAATATTCATTAACGGCCCACCCTGAGTTCCTGGGAAGATGGCTGAATTGATTTTCTTTGTGTAGTCTTCATTATTCCAGAGGATGATCCCGCCACGCGGCCCACGAAGCGTCTTATGAGTAGTAGATGTTACAAAGTCTGCATATTGTACTGGGTTTGGATAAACTTTTCCTGCAACAAGGCCTGCATAATGTGCCATATCAACTAAGAGATACGCGCCACATTTATCAGCAATTTCCCTAAATCTTTTGAAATCAATTCTTCTTGGATAAGCACTTGCCCCAGCGATAATCATTTTTGGAAGCATTAATACAGCTCTGTTTTCAATATCTTTATAATTGATCAATCCTTCACTGTCGACACCATAACTAAAAGCATCGTAGATTTTACCAGAAATATTAACCGATGCGCCATGAGATAAATGACCACCACTTGCAAGATCCATACCAAAGATTCTATCACCTGGTTTTAGAAATGCTTGATAGATTGCGGTGTTAGCATTAGCACCACAATGCGGTTGGACATTTGCAAACTTACAATTATAAATTTGCTTCAGTTGCTCAATGGCCATTTGCTCTATGCTATCCATATTTTCGCAACCGTTATAATAACGCTTACCTGGATATCCTTCGGCATACTTATTAGTAAATATGCTACCGCATAAATCCATCACGTCATCTGAAGCAAAATTTTCACTAGCAATCAATTCTATTGTAGAATCTTGTCTTTCACGTTCTTTATCTAAAATTGTAGAAATTCTGTTATCCATTATTTCACCAAATCAAAATGTCGGCCATATACGTGTAGGTTTTGTACCTGCCATATAATATCACCTGCTTCATAGTTGACTTTACTGATACCAGACAGATCCTTAACTAATGAGTCAAGAATATATTTTTGCCATGCATAATCATTCTTGTATCCAAAGACAACGTCATTAGATCGCATTTGGACGACTGCATGGAGCTTATTATCTCGAACATAATAGGTGACTGAATTAGTGCAAATAAAGTCATTCTTACCATTCTCGTTATACTCTAACCATATCGATGGCCGAGTGTAAATCATAGAAGCTCTTCGGCCGTCAGGATTATTTATCAATTCCTGGAGTACCATTTCATATTGTTCATGGTACATGTTACTAAAGATAAGATGACCATAATTCGAATTGATATTACCATATTCATCTGCAGTCATTTGCCAAGCATATGGTGGATCTTTTGGAGCATCCCCTTTACTATCCCATCGATAGAGATCGTTAATATTAGTAGAACCGCTGAGATACCAATCAATCTCTGATTTTACGTAATCTTGGTTTACTGTACCAAATATCGCAGGTTCATCTGCAATAAAAGATGCACCCATAAGTTCAATAGTTTGTTGACCAGTTCTATCAGTAGTAAACTCTTCTGCTGCTAATTTATCAATAAAATCAGCACGGATATCGTTAACTGTTAAGCGCATAGAAATTCCTCATGTTATAATTTAATATCGTTCTTTTTATAGCGATCATCACTCTCCGGATGCTCGAGCTGATGAATATGAAGGATAATCAGCTGCGTAATCGCATGAATTAAATGGCTTTTACCCGACTCAGGGTCAAGATCTTCACCTGACCAGAAAGAGTTGAGATGGCGCTGAATGGATGAATAGGTTCTACCAAAGTTAGTAGAACCACCATCATGCCGCCAATTGTTTACGCCATACTTATCTGCACCAAAACCAAAGATCTCGGCAACTTCTACCAAGGCTTCAGGTGGGATTAGATGCAAAGGGGCTTTGTCACTATCATACTTCAATGTGTATCTCCATAGTTAATAGGTGTATTATAGCATAGATCCATCTAGTTGTACACAGTTATCTTCGTTTATTTTATCCATTAGATTTGTTGATAAAAGGCGAAAAGCTTTTGTAGTGGCATTAGATTTTTTTATACCATCTGTTACACCTATCATTCCATCAAATTCAAATGTGAGTACATCACCCATTTTATAATCATGTTCTATGTTTTGGGTATATGATACAAAATGAGTTAGCTGTCCCATCATTAATGATTCTGTAAACTTATTAATGCCACTAAGAGAAATATTACGAGACCCTTTAGGGCGACGTTTAAGATCAAGTAGGTATTGTAAATTAAAAGCCCAGTCATGTCTCCATTGATAAGATTCGCCTTTAACCTTATCTAATACCTTTATCTTGCCAGCTTTCAACAATGTCAATTCAAGAGCAAGAGCGTCTACATTCTTTCTCTCGGAGTATGATCCCTTTCTAAATTCTGTGTCTAAACGGTCTAACAACCATTGATCAACAACATACGTATGAGAGTTAATGGTTTCTGCTATAATTTCTATACCCATAATCGATTTTCCATTACATATTCTTATATACAAACTCTAAAGCACGATCTGCTTCTTTATTTAATGGGCGGTTGGCATACCAGTTACCCGTTTCATTATCAAGTTGAGTACATAATTGAGATATCTCTGAAGATGAAATAGGGTATTTTTTTCTTATAGCGTTTGCTGCAATAGAAACCATAATCCGATACATCGTGTGATACCAACCTGTACCAGTAATAGCTCGATACTCATTTTCAAGGTGTCGAGGGAAGAATGGACAATCATGATAAGAATTCCAATTGATATCAGTATTATCTAATTTCGATTTGCGATGTTCTATAATTTGTTTTTGCACTTCCTCAGGTAGACGATCGAAAAAGTTATTACCATCACGCTTTTCAGCATAAGGGAATTCTTGCATTAAGGCATCAGTATCAATAGATTGTATACCACCACCAGTAAAAATAAAGTTGTTAGCGCCAATATATTGACCTGGGATATAATACATTCTTGATAAGTCTTTAGTTTGAGTGTCTCCAATGTTTCCAAGTTTTGATTGAAGGGCAAACCAGAAAGCCTTGATGCTTTCCTTTCCAACTCTTTTTTGAAGTGGGAATACAAGCCTAAATTTCGGAGTATCGATTGTGCTACTTGCAGTAGAATAACACACGTAGTACCAATCACCAACCAACTCATCAAGCTCACTCTTTAAATCTCCGTTAAAAAGATGGTCATCTACATCAACTGCACACCAACCACCCCAGTCAATAACATTGGCATTAGCCCGCGTCTTGTCCAGTAAATAAGTGGCTGGTGAGATGAGAGTAGCATCTTTTTTGTTTTTACGCTCAACTTTTGACAGATCAAATAATAAAGTCTCAAATTCTTGAAAAGACTTAAAGTCCATCCTTTTATGAGTTTTATTATCAAATATACTTTTAAATAACGTCAGCGAAAAACCCATGGTTTCCTTCATGGCTTGGTGCCTTCCATCCTTCTGGTTTGATAAGATCAGGTAAACCCAATGGGTTTGGTCGCTCAGGTTTTACACCGACATTTTTTTCAAGGTTAGCACGGAGAACTTCATCCCACGCTTTTTGCGCATCTACATCAAAGGCATCAAGTGTACCAAGTGCAACAACAACAATATCAATAAGACCATCGACGATTTCTTCTGCGTCTTTGTCGTGTGTTGCTTTAAGTGTTTCAATAAATTCTTCTTGAATAAAATTTATTCTAAACTGTAGATACTCTCTAACATTTAAATCATTACGGTCAACAAGTTGTTTCTTCATCCAATCATGCACTCCGTATTTTTTATGCATTTCATGAATATCTTTAATCATATCATTAGACATTTTTTTCTCCATTAGATTAAGTATTATACACTGTGTTCAATAGTTTGTACACAACTATTTTCATATAAAAAAGTCTTCGAGAGTTGCGCGTTTCTCAGATTCCCATCCAATTGCATTTAGAATAAAGAGTAGTGGTTCTAAGAATGTTTTCTCGAATTGCTTATTATAGTCAATGTATTTATGTAGCTGAAGGGCCGGCGGTAAATGGTCAGGAAATGCAATTACGTTTTCCTTGATGTGGTTCGGAACTTTTAAATAACAAAACTTAACTTTATCACCAGCCCGAATGAGTTCAAATTTCTGTTGAAGGCCTTTATCTTTAATGCTGTGGTTATATAGCAAAGCACCTCGGACGTGTATTGGTGTACCCTTTACATAAACGGTTTTGCGATCATGCCACTTAGACAATTCCGATACACCTCGAGGAAATGATACTTGCTCTGGCGAAAGTGAATTAAATTTAGCTTTAAAGTTTGCGATTGATTGCTGTGTTTCTTCTTCGGAACCACGGATAATAACCTTAAACATTTCTTTTAATGCATCACGACACACAGCCGGAGTTGATGACTTAATTGCCTCGATACCCATAATCTTAAGTTTTGGCTCTGCATATTGCACACCTTCAGAGTTATGCACATTAAGAATATATCTTTTCTTTGCCGTCCATATACCACGATCAGCAATAACTTCACGTGACATTTCCATACGCTTTTTATAACAATTCATCTCATCAAATAAAACATCGTATGATTTCTTGAGAACCTTTTCAAAATGATTTTGAGATATTTCATTAAGGAATTTAACCGGGTCTTTAGGATCAAATTGTTTTACTAAGGAGCTCATATTAACATAAAGCGAATCAGTATCAATTGCAATTACATAATCTTTTTTTGTCTTAAGAAGCTTATTCATCTCACTATTAATTGCGGTCTCGGCAACCTTAATTACACGTTGGCCGGTTAGTGTGACACCTTCAGCAAGTCGTAAATCAAAGTACTTAAAATAAATATTGCCGAGGGCACCGTAAAGTGAATTGAGGAGAATTTTGAGTGCCATTTGTCTGTTTTCAAGTTGGCTGATCTCTTTCTCAAGAGCATATGTATTTCCCTTTTCATATTCTTGCTGAGCTGCAAGCATCATCTTTTTAATGCTCGAGCGTTCTTCATAGTAGTCCACAATAATGTTTGGAATAACACCTTCTTTATCTTTACGATATGTGGATCCATTAGCTGCATGTGTAACATCTGGCGATTGTTGAGTGGTTAATGTTTCGGTTGACATATTCCATTGAACGATAATGTTTGGATACAGAGAGTTTAAATCGAATGACACAACCCAATCATGTAACCCAACTTGTGGCTCTTTAACATAACCACCAGCAAATGATTGTTTTACAGCAGGTATTACCTCAAGTGGTGGCACTTTACGCAGAGACTGAAGCTTACGATAGATGATTGATTCCCATATTGATGTAGTACCAAATGTATCATTGTAATTCACACCACCTTTATACGCCACAGTAATAGCAAGAGTAATCAAGCCCATTTTGTCTTCGAGGCGTTCTACGAGCTGAACATCTTTCATGTTGTAATCAATATATTTCTGATAGTCATCTTTATAAAGATTACGCAATGATCCGGATTCTTCGAACGACAATTTCTTTTCACCAAGAACTACCGAAGCAATATGATCCAGCTTGTATGATTCCTGTGCACCATATGAATAACCGAACTTTTGAAAAAGTTCTAGATAATCTAGTTGACTGATACCTTTGAGATCATATGTATCTTCGCTTCTCATACGCCTGGTAACTTGACGATAATCAACTAATCCCCATGGTGAGAATTTGTTAACAGCTTCTGCGCCGACTATCTTTCCAGTACGATTGACAAGGTATGGAATATCAAAGAATCGAGTATTCCAACCAGTTACAACATCTGGACTATGAACAGGGTTATTCCAATAATGAAGAAACTTTGTAAGCAGATCAAATTCTGATTCACACTTGATAAAATGCACAGGCTGAATCAAAGATTTTTCTGTATCAAAGTCACCATACCCCCAGACGCGGTAATATTCATTCTTGCTAGATTTAACAGTAATTGCTAACACTTGTTGATCTGCTTTAGATGGATCAGGAAATCCATCTTCGTATGCAGTTTCAATATCAATCGTAAGAACATTAATCATATCACGATCAAAGGTAATATCACGTGGAAACTTTTCTGTGATATATTGGTGAAGATAGTTCTTAGCACCATACAGCTTATATCCAGCAACATCGCGATACATTTCTATATGGGTTTTTGCCTCTTTCATTGAATCAAATTTGATAGCATCTACATCAGTTCCATCAATAGATGTCCAGCCCGTGATTTCTCGAGCTTTTGTATATAATGTAGGTTTGAATTTTTCTTTTCTTTGGACACGTTCACCGCTGTCAGAATAACCACGGTAAAGAATTGAATTTGCATAACGACTTATAGACGTATAAAATGACATAACTTCTCCATAACGAATAGACCATTATACACTGTATTGGCAGAAAAGTATACTATTATTTACACTTTTTTACATACAGTTTTATGTACATAAAAGTGTAGATTACTTACACTTTTTGCAACAATCAGGTGTACCACATTTATCATGCACCCGGGTAACGCCCCAAAACTCGTCTACAAAATCAGACCAAGTATAACCAGCTGAGTCAGTCTCGGGCACATATTTTTCAACCATATACTACATCCGGTTTAATCATCTCTAAATAGTTTAGAACTGATTCCGGCGATGATTCTCCATACGGATCAGGATTTTTTCTTGTAGAGTTTGGTTCAATGAACATCTGCTCAATAACACCGTTTTCTACAATCATGGCATACCTACGTGATCTTTTACCAAAGCCTATTATAGACATATCCATAGCCATATTCATTTGATCAGTAAATTCACAATTCCCATCTGGAAGGAAATCAATCTTACCAAATGCATTTTGCTCGATCATCCATTTTCTCATAACAAATGTATCGTTAACCGATAGTACATAGATTTGATCTATTCCATGTGATTTAATAGCTTGGCTTTGTTCTACGAATCCAGGCACTTGATATGTGGAACAAGTAGGAGTAAATGCCCCTGGTAAAGAAAACACTAAAACCCGATTGCCTAGAAAAATCTCTTTTGTTGTTAGGTCTATCCATTTGAATGGGTTATCCCCTCCAATAGATTCATCTCTCACTCTCTTCTTGAAAGTGACATTTGGCACAACAGGTGGTAGTAAATTGGCATTCATTTTCCCTGGCCTCTATATGCTTTATAAGAACGTTTTTTGCTCTTGTTCATACTTGATGTCTTGAGTATACCTCTACCAATCGATGTACCTTTACCGGTTGACTCAGGGCGCCACGAGACGCCGGTCATTGTTCTAGTTGCCATTATGCATTAATTCCTTCACTATATTGTGTTTTGCCATCTATACGAGATGCTGTTAAAATTGATTTACGGTTTTCCCCATCAGGGTTATAAGAAACATGTACCCAGCCAGAATCAGGAATGCCCGGAGTATAAAACTCAAGGATTAACTGATCGAAATCTAGATTATCACGAATCCACTCTGCTAGTTCTGCGTTCGGTGTTCCGGGTACTTCGATATCAGCTGCTTGACCTTTACAGTGCTGACTCGTACTAGAGCCGCCAACAGCAGAATTAAGCTCAGGGGAGCGATAACCACTATTAAGCACAGTAGGACCAAACTCGTCTCGTACACGTTGTACAACATTCTCAAAAAGAGCGATCGCTGCATCTAGATGATCTCCTTCCGGGGTATTATCAATGCCTTTACGTTCTGCGGTCTGAGATTTTGTGAACTCAGCTAGTGAAAAATTGTTAGATAGTTTCATATTTTCTCCAGTGAAAAGGGCGGCTCTCACCGCCCCAGTTTTATTTGTCGTTTACTTTAAAGGGAGTAGTATTTGCTAGGATATCCTTGTAAATATCTACTACTGGCATATTCTTGTACTCAGCATGATATTGTAATATCTGTGCTGTTTCCATTGCCGCCTTTAAACGACGAGCTTCCACGAACGCCTCATAGAGGTGAACGAGAGTATTACTTACCGGTTGAAGCGCTTTCTTCAGTGAGAAAGTGGGTCTCCGGAACGCTATTGTTTGTGTTGTCATTTGTGACTCCTCGTGATTTTGAAATACCAATTTTACGAGGACGCATTTCTTCTGGGACGACTACCTCTAAATTAATAGCAAGTACGCCGTCTATTAGATCTGCTCCGTTTACTTGAACATATTCCGACAGTCGGAATGAACGGAGAAACTTCTTGGCTGAGATGCCCTTATGGACGTATTCTCTGCCTCGATTCTCATGTTTCCCTGATACCGTCAGCGATCTATCTTTCACTTCAATGTCAAGCTCATCGCGAGCGAAACCAGCAACAGCTAACTCAATTAAATAGCTAGTGTCATTAATTTTGACAATGTTATGTGGCGGATAGTTATCGTTTGCATGTTTTGCAACACGATCGAGTTCATCAAATAAATGATCGAAACCCAAAAACGCTGATCGAGGGAAAAGAGTATGTACACCTTGTGCTGTCATGATTGACCTCCTAATAAAAGCAAGGTTATGCTAGGACCGAAACCATTTCGCATCCGTTATTATATATACGGTATTTCTACCGTATAATTAATTTTTTAATTGATAGTGGTACTATTATAACACAATTTAATTAGAATGTACACATTTACATTCCCAAATCTAGTTTTGTGCAAATATAATCTTTGACAAGTTCACTTCGAACAATGTCTTGTCTATGGAACTCGATACTATCAAACGATTTCATTTTACTAATAATTCTCATGAAGTCAACAATTCCTTGCTGTTCATCTTTCCATTTAAAATCAGTTTGAGTAAAATCACCACAAAATATGATTCTACTATTATCACCAATACGGGTAATAACCGAATCTAATTCATGGAAAGTGAGGTTCTGAGCTTCATCGACTATGATAATAGCATCATCAAATGTTAACCCTCTAATAAAAGAAGTGGTTTCAAAATTCACTTTAGTTTTTTTCTTTAGTATTTCGTATGCATCTCCGCGACCATAAAGGTCTGCGAATATTGGTATATAAGGCGCTTCGTATGCTTTGGCCTTTTCAGCCAGACTACCAGGAAGGAATCCTACATCTCGGGTTGGTACTACAGAACGTATGATTTGCAGTTGGGTTTTGCCATCAACCTTTTGCATGATATCTCTTATGGCAAGATACGCTGAGATAAAAGTTTTACCTGTTCCAGCACATCCGTGTAACATCAGGTTACAGCCTTGGTTATATGATTCAAATACCTGTCTCTGAGCATATGTCATAGGTGTTATATCATATAACGGCGGTAATCCGTCTTGTTCCCGTCTCCTTTGCTTTCGATCCTTTTTAACTTTTCTTTTTTGTGAGTAGTATTCAAATTCAGAAGGTTCATAATCTAGAGCAAACAATTGATCCATAAATAGCCCTATAGTAATTAATTAAAAAATCAGTCCGTTCTGTTGCTAGGTGGACCACACCCCAAATTCTACTTATTTCCTATATTATATTTTGGGCAAAGTTCCCATTGGTCTTTTTCTTTAAAGGATATAATTTTGATTTGTCTTAAAGGAGCTAACGGTTGGCTTTCCTCTTTGTTTTCGATTGATACTAATCCCCAATCGCTCATAAGAGTAGCAATGGTGTTTCTACGTGCTACATCATTTTCTTCTAAATTAGATTTCTTACCATCTAATAAAAAGAGTTCTTTAAAATGCACTATAAAATATCTACCTTGCTTGTGTAGTATATGACAAGATTGAAATAGCTTTTTTTCTTTACGGGATGCTACTCCAATCCGTGTAAGCGTCTCTTTTACTTTTAAAAAATCGTCTGGTTCGTTAAGAATGATCTCAAGCATTTTGCTTGGGTTCCACTCTACGAGTTTAGCTTCTTCCACCTTTTTTCACCTTTTTATATAGTTCATTGAGTTGGTCTGTGGATAGAATGCTAAGGGCCTGTAGGGCTTTTTCTTCGTTATAGCCATAATATTCTTTCACAACTTCCACGTCACTGTCGGTTTTCTTTTTATTCCATTTTGAAAAGCGTTTCCGCTTACGAATAATATTTATAAGAAAATCAAATTGTAGACGTTGGTCTATTTGATGGTGAATATTCATTTCATTTGCAGCTAACACCGTATCTGGAAAGTACGATAGACTGCGATTAACCATAAAAGAATTATAAGATTTTTCTGTTAGATCATCGATCATGATATCTTTTTTAGAATAATTAATAGCATTTAGATAATCGAACGGATTCATTTACTTTCTCCCTTTGTAACACGTGCACGCAATTCGCTAGTTGAAAACCGGTGATCTCTACTATTAAAGTATAAATCCGTATCCCGAGCTTTACATATATCTCTACCTGTGAAATCTCTTTCTCTGTATTCATCACCCAAGATTCTTACATCAATTTTCCTCATTTGTAAGATGTCTTCTAGGTCTTGTTCATACAGGTATGGAATAACTTCATCAACAAACCTAACAGATTCCAGTTGCGTATATCTTTCAACAACGCTTTGAATTGGCTTGTTCTTATTTTCTCTATCAATACTTGGATCAATTTGAAGTGCGGCTATAAGATAATCACATTGAGTTTTTGCTTCTCGTAACATTTCGATATGTCCAGCATGAAGTAAATCAAATGTTGATGCTGTTAATCCTACTTTCATAGGAATTCAACATTAGCCATAATTTCAGTCATGCACGCAACTATATTGAGTTCATGATCTGCAACAAAAGCGTTTTTATATTGATAATCGGCCAAGATCAAAACGAGCTGAGGGATTGACTCGGGCCTGATCTTTTCTACCATACGATCATAGATTGCACGAAAGATAGCTGATGCATCGGCGTCAACATTTTGTGCTACCCATGAACGCATCTTTTTAAAGTCTTTACTTTTTAAGTGAGCAAAGAGGGAATCGTAGGAAATAGCGTCACCGCTAGTGCTAGTCCCAATATTGCCCACCATACTGTATCGCTGAAGTTCATTTAAAATCCTCCTCCAATCTGGAGCATGTTTCATAATTAAGTCAGCTACTGCTTTTTGCTCATAGCTAACGCCTTCTTCATCTAAGATGAATGTAGCTCGCTTCATAAATTGAGCAGCGAGTCCAGCGAGTTCTTTTTTAGTGGTGTTAAACTCGTATACACCGCAACGAGAATGCAACGGCTCGATGATCCGGTTTTTAAAATTACAAGTTAGAATAAACCTGCAATTATTTGCGAATTCTTCAATGAAGCCACGAAGGGCTGGTTGAGTAGATTGGGCATTTAGATAATCTGCCTCATCAAGAATAACTACTTTATATCCACCTTGCAGTGAAACAGTAGAAGCAAACTGTTTAATTTTTGTACGAAGCGTATCAATGTTACCAGACTCAGAAGCGTTAATTATGATCCAATCAAGATTTAATTGATTACATAAAGCTTTGGCCACTGTAGTCTTACCAAGACCAGCAGTGCCAGTAAATAACATATTAGGCATTTCACCGCCATCTACAATCTTTTGAAAAGTAGATTTAAGTGAATCTGGTAAAACAGAATCACCAATAGTTTTTGGCCGATATTTTTCGACCCATAAAAAATCATTCATAATATAATCTCAAGCAAAAAGGGGGGAAGGGGGACAGTGCCCCCGATTACTCATCTACATTAACAGCTTCTTCTTGCTGAATTGTTTCAACAAGAGAAATTGCTTGTACGCATTGATCACGCAATTGACCAATAGTAGAAAGCTCTTCGCCTTTAAATCCACCACGTTGGGTGATTGCATCCACTACAGCAATTGTACTGCGTGAAATTTTATTTGCCAAGTCAGCAAGGTTATTTGCATTATCTGTCATAAGGACTCCTTAATTTGTATATGTCGACGTTTTTTCAAGAGCAATCCAATAATTAATATTGAGCTCTTTATGTGCGAAGTTTGTAATAAGCTTCGACGAAATACTTACATCATAATCACCTGGTAGAATCTTAAGATTCGTAATGTTTAAGATAAAGTTAAATGTAGCACCACCAAAATCGCCATCGATATCGATCGAATATGCATTTGACGTTGAGTTTTGGTTTTCAACCACAGAAAGCCTAAGTACACCATCTTTGCCAGTAATGGATACCTCACTATGCCCAAGAGCTGAAGCCGCACGCTTGAGTTTGCTCAATGTATTATTATCCAATACAAATTTAACATCAGCACTAGGCATAGTGATATCTTTCTGAGGAGTCGTTAAAGTTTCTTCTGGTGAGAAGAAGTATTTAACTTTTGACCGGCCGCTTGAATCACCTACGGTGACAAATTCGGGGTCAAATTTTAGACGCGGAGTGTCTACTAAGCCGAGCACTCCGATGAATTCGTTGAGATCATATATACCAAAATCTTGTGAGAACTCAGCATCAACTACGGCGGTAGCTAATACATTACGTGCTTCAGAAATAGTCTTAATTGTATTTCCAGTCCGTATCATCAGGTTTTGGTTAATTGTAGAAAAGTTCTTGAGAACTTGCAAGGTATTTTCACTTAATTCCATTCTATACTCCATCATTTCTATAGTATATATTATAACACATAAACATTATTAAGTACATCGTTATTTTTCACAAATATGTAAATAGTAAACTTTAGTTCCATCTTTTTCAATTGTTGGTAAAGCAATTTCATTTGTTACTTCAGTACGGCCTACCCAATGCCATACACACCCCTTGTCTAAATATGCCTCTGCCATATCAAAGAATTTTTGTTCACCAATTACGAATAAATTCGTCAATAATATAATACCAATACCCATTACGCCACCATTTTGCTAAAGTTTTTGTCTTTTATAAATTCGATTTTAGATCTAAATTTGCCATCTAGTATATCACCTTTGTGCGATATAACAAATACGTTTGTATCATCTAGATGCGATAATATTTTCTGCAGATTTTCAACACCATCTACATCTAGTGAAGAGTCAAATGTCTCATCAAGAATCAATAGATTCGTAGAGATTGAGTTCTTCATTTTTGCGATATGCCTCCATGTAAATAATAGAGACAAATCGATTCTCTGTTTTTCTCCTTCTGAAAATGAATCATACGTAAACTCGTCCCTGTGGCGAGAGCGTATAGTTTCTTGAAAAGACTCATTAAGGTCAAAATGTACAAAGAAATCTAAGATTTGTAAATATTGATTAACGAGCTTATTTATTACTGGAAGATACTGCTTAATAATCTTTGTTTTAATGCCGGTATCCTTTAACATTTCACTGATTACTTCATTATATGATCGTTGATCGCTTAATATAAGCCTTTGCTCAGTAAGATCATCTTTCTGCGTAGAAAGGTTTTCAAAGGCAGCTGTTGCTTCTGCTAAATCCCCTCCACCAGTTTCAATAGTCGATAGGTCTCCTCGCTTAGATGAGAGGTTATTTGATATCTGCTGCAGACGTTTGTTATTAGCTGATAGCTGATGATGTTTACTACTTACCGTTGCTTGAACGTGAGTTGCAACACTAATGTCAGATTTAACTTGATTACTATCTTCTTCAATAACTTTGATCTTTGAATTAATTGACCTGGCCGAAGTAGATGCATCATTAATCTTTGTGGTTCTAAGATCTTCTACAATATCTTGAGAACATGTTGGGCATATAGTATTTTGCTCAAAGAATTTTGTTTCCTTTACAAGTTTTTTAATTTCAGATTTTAATTCATGCTCTTGTTCTTTTAATGCACTTTGCTTATCTGATAACCTATTCAGTGTGGTTTGTACCTTTTCTGAATTGAGTTCAATAAAATTTGACAAGTCTAAATTCATTGACGTAAGGCCAGATTGTTCTTCCTCAAGTTCAGTAATTTCTTCTTTTATTTTATCAGCATACTCTTTATTAAGAGCTTTAACGTCACGGATATATTTCTTTTGTGTTTCAATTTTGTTTTTAATTAAGTCAAGTTGGTATATAACCTCACTTGTTTTATCTTTGAGTGCTCCATTCTTTTCTCTTAGAATTTGATTCATTTTAGAGAACACATTAATATCAAGTAGATCTTCTATCACCTCACGCCGGTGGCCGCCCGGTAGTTGCATAAAAGGAATAAAGCTACTACTACCTAGGACGACCACCTGATGGAAAGATTTGTGATTAAGTTTAAGAATATTTTGCTCAAGCATTTTTTGGTATTCTTTATTATGAGAATCTTGATTAATCATATTCCCATCTTTCCAGATCTCAAAAAACCCAGGCTTGATACCCCGAACAATTTTAAAGTTAGAATTACCGGCATCAAATTCTACTTCAACAACGCATTGCTTTTGATTAACAGAGTTGACAAGCTGCGGTTTATTAATATTACGGTGAGGCTTACCAAATAAGCCAAATGAGATTGCATCTAACATCGTGGATTTGCCAGAACCGTTTTGACCTACAACTAATGTCGACTGAGACCGATCTAATTTAATCTCAGTAAAACTATTACCGGTACTTAAGAAATTTTTGTACCGTACTGTTCTAAACGATATCAAGTGCTTGTGCCTCTGTCATTAAATCTTTCATTTCACCTTTGATCCTTTCTTTACTTAGATCGGTATCAACATTATCAATGTAGGTATTAAGTAATTCAGACGTGTCTTCAACGTCGATACCTTTATCATCTACATTCTCACCAATAAACTCTTGAAAGTTTTCAGCAATTTTTAAATCATATATTTCTTGAGACTGAATTTTATCCAAGAATCTTTCAAAGACAAAATGATCAGTCTTTTTCTGTACTATAACTTTTACAAAACTATTACTGCAGTTTGGTATCTCTATAGTATTATAATCTATTTTCTCGTCATTGTACACAAGTTTTTTAAATAATGTATTAGGATTTCTAACAGGTGTAAGTTCACGAGTTTTCGTATCTAATACATGAAAATATTTAGGATCATTAGCATCTGCCCATGTTAATTCCATTTGATTGCCAAGATAATATATGTTATCACGCTGAGATTTTGTATGGAAGTGGCCAGACAGTACCATCTCAAATCGTTTAAAAAGAGCAGCATCCATTCCTGTTGTTGATGTAACACCGCGCATCATATCAAATCCAGTTAATTCAAGGTGTGCACCAATAATGCTAGCTTTGGTATTCTGAAGCCAGTCTACCGTGCTATGATAATTTTGATTATTAATCCAAGGGACCAAGCCAATATCCAAGCCATCATATTCGTAAACAACAGGTTCCATGATAATAGAAATATTATTCATATAATGACCAAGTAATTCTTTAAGAGTACAAAGGTCATTTGTGTTCTTATAATATACGTCATGGTTACCTGGAATGATATCCATTTGCATATTGAGATCACGTAGTGGGTCTAAAAATGTTTTCCTGTTATGATGAATAGCTTTCACCGAAACTTGTTTACGGTTATCGTAATAATCTCCTAAATGAATAACATTTGTAATACCATGCTCTTGGCAATATGGGAAAAATGTATCAGTATAAAACCTTGTTTGGTTTTCTAAAAAAATATCAGCCGAGTTTCGAACATCGCAATGAGTATCATTAAGAACTGCTATCAGCATTCCATGTCCTTAACGTCCAAGTGTTATCATCATTTTGAATCCACTCTATAACGGATCCATCTTCCCAATCCATTGCAGCTAATAGCTCATCCGGAAAGGTAAGTGTCAAATCGCCATCGGAATCTACTCCTACAGGCGCGATATATACATTGCTCATTCTAAAAACTCCGTTAGGTCTGAATCTGCGTGAATTGCACGTTTTTTCCGTTTCTTTTCTTCTTTAGCGAAGTCTTTAACTTCTTTGTCCTGGGTTTTAACTTTATCAATCCTCTCCTTAAGTTGATCGATATAGCTCATAATTTCATTTGCTCCTACATCAGTAGCATCAAATCCATCAACTAGGTCTTCAATTGTTGCTCTTGTTATGAATTTCATCTTGATGTCTTGCTGCTTCTTTTCTTTCGAAATCCGCCTTAAGAAAGCATACCATGTAATTTGAGTAAAATACGCAAATGCATTTGGCTTTCCGGTTCGTGTTGCAGTTTCAAGATTATAATTATTAATAGCTTTTAAACAATTTTCTACTGCATCCATAACCATTTCTTCTCGGTACGTATAGCGAATAAAATTATGTTTATGTGATAAACCTTCGGCAATGCGCAAGAAACATTTCGCGATATACGTAGGTATCATTGGCGCTTCTATTTCTTGAATTTTTGCTTGGTTAGCTAAAGTAACGTAATCTACAACTGCTTGAGAAAATTCGGCATTATTCACATAATGAACGCTTTTCTTCTTTGCAATTTTGGTCATGGGGATCTCCATTTCATAATATATACCATTATACACAGAATTGAACAAAAAGTACACAAATGATTTTTGCTTTGAAATTAAAAAATAATATTGTACACGTCGCTAAAAACAGTGTATAATAAGTCTATGCCACCGGGGTGAAGGAGTATACTGGTTAATGTAAGATCGCTTTATGATCATCATCTAAACTATCCGACTCATCTTGATCATAATCTTCGAAGGCGTCTTTTATTTGTTGGTCGATTGCATCTAATGTATCAGACACTTCTTCTGCGACCAGATCTTTAATAACATCAACATAGTATTCCACTGCAACTTTGCATGGAATGGTTTCAGCTACAATATGGTCTGCGTTAATGAGTACCAATGCATCCGGATCGGTATTCATTAGCACCCAGGGCTTATACGTATAATACTTCAAAGCTTGATAGTTACCATCTTCATCGAAATCATCGGTGCCAATTATTCTTAGAGCTTTTCTAACTACTATTTGATTATTTTCTTCGTCATCCCACTCTATAACATCACATATAATTTCTTCGTTATTGGTTAGCTTAAATTGTCTAAGTTCCATTATATCTCCGGTTTATATGTTTATCTTATATGTCTTATATATGAAGTTCTCAGCTTTATACATTTTTAGTCTTTCATAGGAATGCAATAGAGCAAAATTTTGTTGCGTGGTTCCGTTGGAAAGGTCATCCGTGATATCATACAATTGTGTGATACGCCCGTCATCTGATTTACGTAAACCTCTCCCGATGGATTGGAGGACCCTGATCTGAGATTTTGAAGGAGAAGCAAAGACAATGTTATGCAAATTCCTGATGTTAATACCAGTACTAAAAGTACCCAAGCTCGCGACGATAATGGCATCAGCTTGCTTCTCCGTAATTTTTCGTATAGCTTCTCGGTCTGAAGTTTCTGTTGCCCCCGATACAAAGAATATTTTTCTTCCTTCACGTGCTTTATCCTCTATTAAGTCAAATAGTATTTTACCATGTTTTTCGACAAATTGAAACAATACTAAGGTATTACCTTTTTGATCGAGAGCAAGATTGCGAATAAACTGATTACGCTTCTCGTGTCTTACGATCCAATCAATTTCTTCTTGATATGATTTCTTTTGAAAATCTTTTAAATCCTGGTAGTTAAGCACCAATCGCCTAATCTCAAGTTTTGCTAATGTATCGTTATCTTGTAAAGTTCTTGTTGTGGTAACTCTTGATACTCTTCCGAATAAGCCTTGTAATACAAGCTCATGTGTCTGTGTTCCATCTAATGTTCCGGTTGTTCCAAACCTATATGCTGCTTCTGTGCACTTGTTCATGATTGATGTAAGCGATTTAGACTTAAACCCATGGCATTCGTCACCAATTACTATACCGAATTGTTCGAACCATGATCTTTCTAATTTATATATACTCTGCCAAGTGGATACTATAATTGGTATATCAGTATTCTTTTCTTTACCAGAGTATATTTTGTGTACACCATCAGGCGTATAACCATAGTCAACAAAATCATTTGTCATTTGTTCTACTAATGATGTAGTTGGAACAATTACCAATACTTTCTGGTATTCTTCGGCTAACCGTTCTAAGAAATACCTAACTAATATATAAATTATAAGGGACTTACCAGAACCAGTAGGTGATAATAAAATGGCACGCTTTTTTTCAAGACCCTTACATACTGCATCAAATTGATAATCGCGTATCTCAAATGGAAGGTTAATGCTATGAATGAAATCAATTATTTCCTTTGGATCTATCTTGTCGTTATTAGCGGAATTATCCGGGTATCCATACTCGGTTTTTTCTGTGTGTATGGTATAGCCACGCTGACCGGCAAATTTCTCAAGGTGATCGATGAGTCCAGCCGGTAATTCATTAGACCTTACATTGAATAGCCTAATCTTCCCGTCCCAAAGCTTATTGCGAAATGCAGGCATAAATTTATAGCCAGGAACAAAAAATGAAAAGAATTCATTTAGTTCTTGGGCCTGACCAAAGTCGCACTCAACTTGTAAAGTAGAATGGCTTAGCTTACGTACAATTACGGTATCAGCTTCCAGCTTCAAATTGTCTCCACTTGATCATGTTGCCAATTGTTTGATGGCGCCATTTTATATTATCAACTATATCTATTAGTGTATCTCGAGTAGTTTTCCAATACTCAATAAGCTCTTCGGATTTTTGGATTTCAGGGTCAGAATTATAATAATGTTCCATTTCACCTTTCAGAACTTTTAAGCCATTAAACGGGTCTGGGTCCCATTCTTTTTCTTCTAATTCATGTTGGGACATTTTGCCATTATAATATAGCCATTTATCCTTTAGCAAAATTTTCTGTTTAAATTCAGCTCTTTTAAATTGAAGTTTTGACTCAGATAAAAGCCTAAGATATTTTGCATGAAGATTAGGTGTCTCACGCGAAACATCATCTAACTTCATATTATTAATTTTGCAGTCTTGTTCCCACATAGTGAGAATATTATTCAATTCAAGCATAATATATCCTATAATAAATTTACGCCGATGCCGGACGTACGAGTCTTGTTCCTATAAAGTCGTCAGTTATCGCTCCAGTAGTAGTATCTATATTCTGTAATTCAAAGTATATAAACCTAAATGATACAGCAAATGATATAAAACTATCTCCGCTTGACGTAGATTCAAATTGTATATCACCTAAAGACGTTGGCACGCATTCTATATACTTAACTTGTTTGGTAGTATTGTTATGGCTTGACAAAATATGAAGTGTTATATCCGCATAGTGTGGAACATCAAGATTTGATTTAGCCGTCTGATCAGGTGAATTCTTATCTACTATTCTTCTGATCCAGCTATACATTTCGCTATAGCCTTTCATATCTTCATCTAGAATAATATTTGCCGATAACTCATTAAAGGTTAATGTGTCACCTGCAAGTGGTACACCACGAATCTTTCTGAAAGGAACCTCTACTGAGCTCAGTAGCATTCCTGGATGAGTTACAGTTTGACAAAAGAACTCTAGGTTCGGGTAATTGGTTCTATCAAGCACCAACTTAAAGCTGGTCGGTTGAAGGTAATTGAAGTTTTCTGTTAATTCTGCCATGTTTTTATTTATACCTAAAAGAAGGGGCTCCGAAGAGCCCCAAATAACTAAAGGAGAAACATAGTTATTATTATTTACTTATATTAAGAAGCAGTCAGAATATTGTCAACTCTGAAGATTCTGTAGTATTGGTTAGTCTTAACAGTTGCAAGACCATCAGCCGCAGTTGACCCAACGAATGGGTTTGAAGCCATACCGTAACGAGTCTTAAAGCCGATCTTAGGCTGGAATGTATCTTCCCCAACCGCACGTACCATAGTTAATGGAACGTATGGGCAGTAGAATACGCCAGCGTCATATGGGTTAGTACCCTTATAACCAACGTTAACATAGTCTTGTGATGCATATGGATCAACATATACGCGAGTACGTCCGTTAAGAACACCAGCAAATGTGTTGCCAGTATCATCTACTTGCAAGGCAGTTGACATAGCAGGAGAATAATCCAGCATGCCAGAAGCAGCAAGTGCAGATGCTACATCAGAAGAAACGATGATGAAGTTACCTTTACCACGTCTTGTCTCTTTAGCAATCGTATTAGCTTCACGCTCAATTTGAACGATCAGACCCTTGAACTTCTCAACTGACCAACGACCATCGGCATCAGAAGCTAGGTTGAAGATACCATCAATAGCTGTATTAGCTGTAGCGGCACCGGTCTTAGCTTGTGAGTTGATTGTACGAATTACTTCGCGGTTGATTTCAGCAAGAATCTCTGTAGACAGAATGTTTGCAAGCTCTGTCTCAGCGTCTAGACCATGAATCGCTTTCAAGTCTTGAGCCAATTCCAAAGAATACTCAGCTTTCAGCGCACGAGACTTAGCAGTAACAGTTGCTTTTTCGATTGTGAAGCCCATTTCCTGGAAATCAGAACCTGCACCAGATCCAATTGATTCAGCATCAGCAGTAGACATACCACCAGCTGCTAGACCTGTACTACGATCATTATCGATACCAATCGGGTTTGATGATGAGTCATTCAGTCCTGAAGAACTAGCAGTTTGAGTAGTTCCTGAGTCACCAGAGAATCCAGTAACTGCTTCATTAAACAACGCTTCGTCGCCTGATGTTGCACCAGCGGATGTTGACTTATAGCGTGACTTCATAGCGAAGATCAAGCCAGTTGGACCAGACATTGGTTGCACACCACAGACGTCATATGCCATTAAGTTAGGCATTGCACGACGTACAAGTGCAATCAATACTGGGTTCCAGTTTGCAGTACCTGAGGTAGCGTTAGCAGGTGCGGCTTCACTAAGGAATGATCCTTGTGCAGCTTCATCAGCAAATGCTTTTTCTTGGTTTTCCAAAATAGCAGCTGTAACAGCTCTACGATGGTTGTCTTGGATCTTACCAGCTGACTCATTGTCGAGTACTGGAGACCATTTTTCGATCAGACGATCATACGAATCCATCATTGTGGATACTCCTTATTTATGTGTTTTTTCGAGAGCTTTAAGATAGCTATCCATATAGCCTGAAACTTGAACGGGTGAATCACCCTCATCAGCTTCGACATATGCAGCTTCTGTAGACTCTGTTACGGGTTTTGCGAAATATGATTCTTTAACTGTTGAAACTTTCCTAGAAAATGTTTCTTCGTCTTCAAAATCAATATCTTCAACTAGTGACTTAAGCTTTTCAACTTGAGTTTCAGCAAGATCACGTGAATGCTCACGGATAATTGCGTCACGCGCATAAGTTTCAAGGGCTTCTGCCATTTCGATAGCTTTACCAGTTGCGTCGTTAAGTTGCTCTTCGAGCTTCTCAACAGCATCTGCCAAATCATCAACGAGGTCGACTTTAGACTCAGGTACTTCGATATAAGACTGTTCAAACAAACCTTTCAGGCCTGTCATAAAGTCTTCGGCAATCTCAGATCTAAGACCGTTCTGGATAGCGACTTTGTTGTCTTCCATCCATTGTTCAACTACATAGTTGAGGTATGAATCGACTTTTTCTACAAGCTCAGACTTAGTAGATGTTACAGCTTCGGAAAGCTCTTCATCATACTTAGCTTCAAGACGATCGATCTCTTCAGACAGCTTTGATTTAATTGCTGCTTCGAAGATTACTTCGGCTTTATCCTTAAACTCTTCTGATAAAGTAGCTTCATCAGAAATAAGTGCATTAAGGTCTTGTGAAAAATCAGCTTGATACTGGATTTCTACCTGCTCTTCTGCGCCTTCTTCGACATCCAAATTTTCAGCCATCATCTTAGAAAGCATGACACTGAGGTCTTCTTTCTTAGCTTTTGACATCATTTGATAAGCGGCATTAATCATACCAGCTTTTGTCTTAGGCATCGGATCTTTTTTGGTGTTGTCACCTTTACGCTTTTTAGCGGTTCCAGTTGCTTCACCAGCTTTATCCACAGAATCTACAGATTGAGCTTCAGCATTCTTAGGATCATGAGCAGTTGCCATTTCCACGACTTCGTTCTCAACGGCATCATGGAGCTCTTGATCTTCAGTATATTGATCAGTCATAATTGACTCCTTTTATTTTGATTTGAGTAACGAGAGGAAATTCTTAAACTCACGAACTTGTACCTCATAGAGATTTTTTCGTGGAGCTTTCCTAATTTCGGTCTCCATTTGTTCAATATGTCTTGCTTCGACCATACCGTTATTCCATACCCATTCTACACCTTCCATAACTCCATTAACAAAAGCATTTGGTGCAGATGGATCTTGGACGATATCTACAGCGTTGAGCATGAAGTCGTTACCAACCATCATTGCACCACCGCCTCTCTGCAGACTTCCCATACCACGAGTTGAAACGCCAACCCGGACGCCACCATCGAGAAGACCTTCAACGATCTTACCCATAGGAGTGTTCAGTATTGTCGCCTTTCCTACAACATCATTTCCCTTCCAATGAAGAGATTCGATCTTGTGTGAAACTTTATCTAGGTTGATTGTTGGGCCCTCAGGATGATTGAGTTCTCCAACAGCTCTACCTTTTGAAACTTGTTCATCAACATACTTACCAACAGCTGATTCCATAACAGCCTTTGGATATATTCTACCATTTCTATTTTTTTGTTCAGCTGAAGCAAAAACACCTTCGATAGCATATTTTTTACTGCCATCTTTATTTGCTTCTACAATCATTTCTAGATTTTGATCAGTATATTCAGCAATCAGTTTCATTTCATTTTTCCAAATTCTTTCACAAATTGCGTAGCAGTTTTTTCTGCTTCTTTTTGTGAATTATAAGCATCAAGCTTATCGCCATCTACGTAGGCTATAAACTTGCCCTTATCTTTATGAATCATTACTGAAATACGGCCCACTTTAAAATCAGAGATATGTTCTCCAGGCGGCATCTTTTTTCTTACTTCAGTAAATACTTTCATATTTCTATTTATTCCTAATTATTTATATAAATTTAATTTTCCAGATCATCATCATCATTAAGGTCTTCATCGGTGACATCAGCCATGATATCATCAATGTCAACATCAGTATCGTCATCATCAATATCCTGTTGGTCATCGTCAGCAGCTGCTTGAACACCATTATAAACTGCATCTGCTATACCAATCTTTTCTTGGTCTAAAGCACTTGCCATTCTTTGACCAATTTGGTCATTAAAAATTTCTGTGGCAGCAGAAAAGTTTTTATCTGATATAGCCTGAATTAAATTTTCAACTTCACTCATTGTTTATTTCCTTTTTAGATTAATAATTTACTTATTGCTCTGTTTCATCTGGCTCTTTTGGGCCTTCACTAGCAATCTCATCTCTCATTCTTTCAACCATATCATCGCTTAAATTTAAAACATTTTTTAAGACCCATTCTTTTGAGAAGTACTCACCTACGTAATTTTGTATCATGTCTAAAGTTTGCACTCTTTCACGTAAAATCTCTGCACTCTTTAATTCAGTAAAATGATTGTCCATTGTGAAATCCATAGTTAATGCGGATTTCCAATTATTCCAATCTTCTTCTGTAATAATTCCTTTTAGCAATAATTGCTTTTTAAGAATGCCATAAAACAAATGCGAGAATCTTCTACGTAATCTGTCAATAAACTTTTGAAATTTAAGTTCATCTCTTGTAATCTCTGAAGTTCTACCTAAGCTAAACGAAGCTTCTTGCTCTAACCGACCAACAGGTACGTTTAAAGATTTATACATTTTCTTTTGGAAATATACAATATCCTCAATTTCTCCAAGATTTTGCCCACCAGGTAGTGTTGATATCTCAGTACCACGACCACCTTCTCTACGTGGAAGCCAAAAATCTTCGAGTAATGACATGTGTTTCCGGTCATCACGTATTTGGCCAGTCTTAGCATCATACACAAGTTTATTACGGTAACGAGCCATAATATCTTTCATATACTGCTCAGCTTTACCCTTTGGCATATTACCCACGTCAATGTAAAACATTCTACGCTCAGGTGCACGTGCAAGCCTGTAAATAACAACAGCATCTTCCATCATTCTTAGCTGATTAATTGCCTTTAATGATTTATGCAAATATGATACGATTTTTTTACGATCTTCGTTTAACATCCCGGAAGTAACATATGATACAGCATCTTCGGTCATTTTAACGCCAGCAGATGATTGTGCACCAGGTTTATCCTGATATACAAAATATTCGTCAACCTTCTCAATGATCTTAGCACCAGTAGCCTGGTCAGTTTTGGTTTTAACTTGTTTGACTTTACGCATTTTAGATGCATCAATAGGACGAATTTCCTTGATGCCACCTTTTAAATTACTTTCATCAACAACTAGATGGTGATATATTCTTCCATCTACATACCATCTACGAAAAATGTCATGGCCATATTCTCCAAAGTCTAACATTCCGTAAATTGTGTCGAATTCTTCTTTTACTTGTTTTTTAATAGAATCGGATATCTCTAAATTATCTAAATTAACATCAACAATTTTCTTTTCTTTATCAATAGTAATTGCTTCATTAATAATTTCTTCAATAGCCATATCAACTTCTGGGTGCATTGCTACACCTCTGTACTGCATTACTAACTGGTAGTTGTCTTTTGAATCGTCACCATCCATATTTAGATACTGACCATAATGACTACCTGATGCAGTTACATATCCGGCACCATCGTCGTCACGTGCTGGTACGATCGAAGCTTTTTTCTTCGGATCATCGTCTTTAGCTTTTTTGATTTCAAAGCCAAAAAGTTTTATACTTCTGTCTGATTCTGCCATTCTTTCTGCCCAATTGTTAGCAATAGTCTCATTACAATTTAAAATTCTTTAAAGAAATGGGACTAGAAGCCTAGTCCCTATTCTCTTACACTACTATATATTACTATGTTGTAGTATCGGTTTCGAAATACTGGAAAGCAAATGTTACTTGAAATCTTTCAATTTCATCTGCTGCTCCATAACTTACCTCAATTGGAGATAAGTCAGTAGGGAATGCACCTCTAAAGTCATATTTCTTTACAGTGTTTCCCTCTCTATCGAGTTGTTCTACAAACAAATCTGTCTCATAAGTAATAGGACTTGCAAGACCGGTGTTTGCGGAATGAGCGTTAATACCATTCATCCAGCGCTCCATTGAATTACGAACTGCAAAATCAGTGTCGTTAATAATGGTTACTGTCCAATCAGTAAATGTACGGTCACCAGCCATTTTTAACTGGCGACCTCTAAAAGGAACTATTACTGTCCCAAACGTTGACCCTGGAAGCTGAGCTGTTTCGCATAAAAACGATGTTAGTTCAGCATCTCCCTCGGCATAACCTGGGAAATTAATGGTTGCCTTAAATAGATTAGGACGGGCACCACCACCTCTCAGTTTTGATTTAAAGTCATCGACTCCTAAAACTGCCATTTATTTTCTCCTTACACCGTGCCTACGACTTCTTCAAAGTCAACACCAGTTCTCACAGCTACGAAATTTAGAGTAACGTAGTTGATTGACCGTGCCGGCTTAATGAAGATATCAGCGATGAATTCATTTCTATCAATAACTTCAGCAGTGTTATTTGTAGCATCGGCTACAACACGGAAGTCAGTGATACCCCTTCGTCCTTTGATTTCTCTTAAGACTGGCTCAACAATATTAACGAATTCAGCTCTTGTGAACTCATCGTTGAACTCAAACAGTACATTTTGCGCTGCTCTACTAATTGCTCTTTCAAGAATCAAGAATAAACGTCTTACGTTAATTCTATCAAACGCTGATGGACGTGCAAGTGCAGTCTTATCACCAAAGAGAATTGTACCTTGACCAGGAATATTTGCAATTGGGTTAACACCGTTTTTATACAAAGTATCTCTTTGTGCTTTAGTAGGTGTATATGCCAATGAAGTAATTCCTAAATACTGGCCTCTTCTAGCACCAGCAGGTGAGAACCATGCTGCTCTATTGAGATCAGTTGCAGCCATAATACCAGCAGTTGAAGATGCTGCAGGGATTTGGATGTACTCGTCGTTATATTTATCATAGACTTTCAGATAGTTTCCGTCAACTATGAGGTAAGAACTTCTTGGGAAGGCATTTGCGCCTGTCATTTGCGTTTCGATACTAGTAACGATAGCTGCAGCGCTTGTAACACCAACAACATCACTTCTAGCAGGCGAAGCAACAACAACACAATCCTTACGAAGGCTACTGGCAGTCGTATTCAGATCAGCAACTACTGTTTTTTGATCTGCTTGTGAGCTTAAGCCAGGGGCAATTAGAAAATCAACTTCTACTTGATCTGCGTCTTCGAATAAATCAAATCCACTTAAGATTTCTGCTGTACCCAAGCTAGCTGAGTTAACTCCATTTGAGAAACTATGGTCTTTAACAGATTGGCTATCACCTAAGAATGTGCTAACACTTAAAGCGCTAATAGCATTTCCGGCACCTAAAACTCTATAGTCTGAGTCAAAGTTAGCTAACCATACATATTGTGAATTGTTATTAACTACGTCTTTAGCGTAATTAGCAACCGCATCTGCAGAAAGGGCATTCGATCCGACCGAAACAAATGGGTATGTTTCAAGAACAGTTCCTTTAGTTCCAGTGAATAATCCGTCTTCGTCAACTACTGCTACGTGAATTTCGTCCTTTGAACAACCTCTGTTACTAGCAAAAGTACTAGTTGAAGGTGCCGCGTCGAAATATGATTTATAATCCCATGCACTAAACGCTGATGCAACAGGCGGACAAACTGAAACTTTAATGCTGTTTCCTAATTCACCTGGATATTTTGCAATAAACGTATGGTTACCAACATCTTGAGCATTTGAACTTGCAGAATCTACATCATAATAAAGTACACCAGCACCATCACTGTCGCCATTTACGGCTGAAAGTATAGCGGATGTAGTATCACTTAATGCTGCAGTTTGTGATTCAAAGTCATTTAGATTTTTGATAACAACGTTTTGGTTTTGATGCGTAGCTGTTGCTGCGTTTCTTCGCAGAGTTAATGCTTCTGACGCAGTATGCAGTGGGTTAACTGCTAGTGTAGTTGCGTTTAAATTTGAACCAGTGCTATCTCCTTGAATAACCTCCGATCCAGTTATGAGCGAAGCTTTAGTGCTTGAATACGCGTTTTGCGCAGCACTTGTAACTTCTCGTACGACTTGCAAAGAGCTTGAATATCTTAAAAAATAAGAAGCGCTGTGAAAATCAATTGTGTTAGATGTGTCGGGCGAGGCAAAATTACTGACAAGCTGTGCTTCATTAGCAATAGCTTTTCTTTGTTCAACTGGGCCCCATCTAAAGTTTCCTACAATTGCGCCTGTAGTTGACTGAACATTTGGAACACCACCTGTTAAGTCAATTTCTTTGACTACAACCGCAGGAGATTCGGACGGTGTGAATAGTGCCATTTTTCTTCCTTTTCGGTTACTAATTATATGTTAACATTATACGGTTGTATCTCAATCAGCTATTATTTATATAATTACAAATTTGGGTCGTATTCAACTGCCCATGGCGAGAATTCACTTGATGATGGTAATTCATCTAAACCATCATCAATAATACCAAATGGAACAATATCGTCATCTATATCTTGCATTTTTTGCTCAAATAACATTTGTTTAAGATTAATATCAGTCATGTCACCAAAGAACTGTGTTGATACAAAATACCCAAACATAACTAAATTCATCATTAAATCATCATGGTTTCCAGAAGCAGCTTCATACGATTGGCCCCTTGCTTCAAATGTAGATATTTCTAATATAGTTTTTTCGTCATGGATTATAAGCTTATTGTGTTCTAATATATCTTTGATCGAAGAGCATCCCAATCGCTTGCTTTTCCTAGTAATTTCAATACCAAGGCCTGATGCTTTTATCGCAGATGATACATGCATGTTCTCGTATTCGAATTCATAATATAATCCATTACATACTACAGTCCCTTGGTCATTAGATTCAACTACTACATAAGCCTCATTGTAGACTTTTGCGTACTTATATATAATGTTAGGGAAGAGCAAGGGCGAGATAGTGTTATTGCGATACACGGCGACCTGTTCAAAGGGTCGAACCGAAATGTCGATCAATGTAAAAGTAGAATAGTCCTGACCTCTTCCTTTACTTACATCAACTGTCATGATATATTCGTGGTTTTTAGTCGTCTCTTTATAGACGAGAAGGTCCCCCGCTTCAAGGGTACGAATAGGATCATGGGCACGGAGACCCATCAGGGTCTCCGCGTTGATGAGTGTATCACCAGTTCCAAAAAAGGTATTACCAAATTCTTGGTCAAACTGCAGCTGAGACGTATTTGCAATAGTCTGTGTCTTCCAATCATGGTCGCGACCCGGAACGTCCCACCAATCTACTCTGAATGATTGAAACTCATTTATACCTTGCAGCGCACCTTCCCAAATTTTATGAAAGATGTTACCAATACCATTTGCGGTTGACGTAATAATAATTTTTGTTTCTTTACCTGACGATACTACTGGATAGGTTGAAGTATAAAATTCCGCAGCTCTTTCAACAAATGCAAACTCATCAAGATACAATAGGTTAACAGACATACCACGAATAGAAGAGCCAGACGTAGCTGCAGCAACAATTCGTGAGTTATTGCTAAACTCTATAGATCCTTTATTGAGTGCTTTACACCCAGGTTGAAGAAAAAATGGAATATTCTCTAACATCAAAGTAATGCGACCAAGCATTTCACGTGCTGTTGCACCTTTGTTTGCCATAATAGCAATTGTTTTTTCTGAATGAAATAGCGCATACCATAAAAGATACGCACAAGCGGAGATTGATTTACCTGATTGCCGGCATGCTAAAACAATATTAAACCGATTTGCAGTAAAATGACCAAACATACTTTTTTGATAATCGTATAAATGGAAAGGTACTAATCCACGGTCAAGAGCAATTACTTTAACATAGTTTTCACAAAAGTACACAGAATCTTGCATACATTTTGCATATTCTTTAACAAGGCTTTGATCCCATTGTTGGTTAATCCCATCACGTTTAACATTTGGATTACCTAAATAGGATTCATTCTGGATCAGGCTTGACATCGATTATTTCACTTTCTGCATGTAACATTTTTTGTAAATCGGCTGTAGATCCTACAAATATATTTTGTTGATGTTCAATTTGTTTTTGTTGATTTTTTGGTTCCGTTATATCAGAGTGCTTCTTATTTAAATCCATAAGCTTATCACTAATATCTGCTACGTTTTTTAACATACCTGCAAGGACTTCATATGCTCGAGGATGCTCAGATTCACGTGCAACATGAATCATATCTTCCAGTCCTTCCCGACCTTTTTCAATTAAGTCATAGTATGTTTCACGAGAATAATCATAATCACTTTTTACATTATCATTTTTATCTTTCATTATGCGCTATCCGTAAAATCAATAGTAGTTGTAAATCCAAAATCGGAATCAGCCAATCCAATAACATCAGTAGGGTCACTTACTATAGTCAGTGTTTCAAGTGATATATCTGAATCTAAAAAACCAGCACCCATATTAAATAGCTCAGCCTTAGCTGTTCTAATAACATTAGAAGTATTAACTGGGCCATGAAAGCTTACTTTCATTTCAAAATCTAATTGATATACAATAGTTCTTCTTTGCTCATACGAGCCTTCAAAATCATCTTGGAAACCAAGAGACTGTATAATGATAGGTATATCTTCTTTAAAGTCCGGGTAATCAGTAGGGAATGGTTTAATAGTCAAAGTATACTGCGGATTAAAATATGGTATTACCTGTTCAACAACTTGCAAAACATCATCTTGGTTTTTGCCGTAAATATTTAATTGAAACATTAATGTCCATGGAACTGGAGGGAAAAATTTCTTTCTATTTGTATTTGCGGTACCTACTGTATTAAAAGTAGACATCTTTGTTAGTTGGCGAGATGTATCGTATGAGAAATTAGTTATCTCGAATGACATCCGCGGGAGTTTAATAGCAACCGAAGTGTTGTTAACTAAATCTGCATTTTCACGTATTCTTTCTAAATACCTCTGCCTTGGGGCATATGATAGAGGTACTTTAAGTTGACTAACTCCCCCACCAGAAGAATTCTTGCGAATAACGTAAATGTCATTAAATAATCTACCAAAAAGTGATACACACTTTCTTATTTTTTCATGATAGAAGTAGTTTCCAAACATAATTACTCCGGATCACCAAATGGATTATTCTCAGTAAAATCTAAGAAATCTGTAAACTCTTCAAATATATCATTTTGCTCAGTCGCTGAAAGCTTATTATCTTCTATAATAGTAGTCATATAGTAACCAGTAGTGTCACCAATAGTTATTGGTTTTGCACCTGAGGTAGAGAATGTATGATACAATCCATCAGAAGCACCAACATGGATAACATCTAATTTCTGATCAGAATCTGACCACCCAGATACTTCTCCACTAATTGTGAGATTAGCGGCTGAATCAAGCGTTTGAGTAATAGTATCACCAATCGTAATTGGATCAGTAAGAGAACTAATTGTAGTAAGCGTAAGCGTATACGTATATGCATAACTTCTTTCTATGACATCAATAGCATCGACGCCTGTATCCAAATCTTCGCCACTGTATTCGAATAATTGACAACGCATTTTATAAACAGGAAGATTAGACAATTGGTAGAAAGGCTGTTCATGTTCAACGTGCATAATTTCAAATAATTTTTTAGTCATGCCTAAATATATTAGATCGCCTTCTTTAGGCCTATCAACAGTAACTGCGGTGTTAGCCCGAGAGACCATTCTTTCCCATCTTCGTCTTGCTACAATAAATGTGGCTTCATCCCGTATTTCTACACCAAAGCGTGTGAAAAGATCACCTTCTCCGTCAAATCCCTCAACGTTTTCTATATACATCGAAACTTTATGAGCACTACTAAATGTTGAAGGAATATCTTCACCAAAAATAGTGTTTTCATTAACTAGGGTTCTTGGAATATAATAGACTGACTGGCCATAGATTTCTAAAGCTTCAATCGTAATATCTTCGTATAGGCCTTGTTCTGACCTAACCGCTTGACTAAAATAGGGGTTCATTCCCATAATGTTATCCTACAAAGAAATCGGCTGGCATTTCATGTTCCATACGAATATTCTCTCGTAGCTTTTCAACTTCTCCTGTTGCATCATCATAAAGCTGTCGCCCATTAATAATAACACCACCTGGTAACTGCATCCCTTCAAACTTAATCAAGTTTTGACCCCATTGTTGTTTGATAAGAGCTGTTCCGTATTCTAATAGCCACATGTCAGCCCAAATTGATGTATTAGTAGTAGGATTTAATTGCGTATAAACTTCTGCAATAATATAATCACCTGCTTTAATATCACCATCTGTAAAATCACCATGAATATACAGGCGATTTTCTCGACGTGAGTGTTGTACTTGGGGTTGTCCATTTAATTTCATATCTAATAAAGACAAGTACTGTTGCATCTGCTCATAATAAGCAAGATCACCAGCAAAATGAATCATACTGGACATATCATTTAGCATCATTTGATATTTTATATCAAACATACCACGACCTGTTAGCCCACCTGATAGCGGAAATACTTTTGATACAAAGAGAATATCAGTTGATAACGTAATATATTCATTTGTTACATCATCAGAAGTAATTAGATGCTTTAAAAATGTGCGAACAGATGCATCTGAGTGATATTCACGGTAATACAAAAAGGCTTCATCGATTCTGTCTTGTATTTGGTCTTCATCCACGTTAATTTCAATAACTGGATCGCCAAGCTTACGAAGACAGTAATCGATGTACTGTTGTCTGGTCGCCGGAAGTGCCATATTACGTAGTCCTAAGATTAAGAATTCTTAGTTCTATTTATACGTATAACACCATACACCTTTAATTTATGCATTAAAGTTAAGACCAATATTGCGTAACTGCTGACGATCCTCCACTAGATGCAGTGACTAGTTTTGAAGAGTAAGTATCCCTAATGTATCGAGTAGTTCTTATAGTCAAGTAACTCGCATTTGGGTAGGTGGAACTGCCATTAATTTTAATATTATGTTCTGATCTTGTATTCACATGATAAAAAGTATATTTACCCGATCTTGCAATTTCATGTTCTGTCAACTTTCCATCAGGGATAGTCGGTGATACTATAATTTGTGCAAGATGAGTATTACTTGACAGAGCATGACTACGAACTACCTCAATAAGACCATGCGAATCGTTTTTAGTATTTTGCCCTGTCGGGGGAACACCATTGATATTCAGCGCATGATATGCATGATGATTAGTATAATGTTTATTATTATAGATTCTGCTCATGATTGAATCTCTATTACCTTAACTTCAACATGGCCATCATCATTAATTGTAATTGTTTCACTTACTCCGGCAGATGTTGACGTTGTAACAGACTTTGTTTTAGTTGAGTTATCAAATAATGCAGGACCGACAATCTGCAAAGTAAGATCGGTTGCAACTCTTGCATCATTACCATCATACGCACTAATTGACAATGTATTGGTTACATCAGAACCTGCGTATGTTACGTAATTACTTGATGTTGTGATATCAACATTATAAATCAAATCTTCAGCCCACACTTGAATTGGTCTTGGAGCGTCATGAATAACATAAATTGCGTCGTTTCCGAATTTGTTTTCGTAATTTCCTGTAAGAATCTTGCCTGATGGTAACCACATAACTTCATTAAAGTAAGTATCATCGTCCATCCAAATTTCTGTAAGGGTTTCAGCAGAAGTGTCAAACTTTATTAG
>Ga0114995_10000166_pt1 | contig 42997 bp, 45 predicted proteins | sample ArcticOcean_MG_C_11_FD_87038 | JGI IMG/M metagenome (GOLD analysis project Ga0114995, IMG submission 87038) | Marine microbial communities from western Arctic Ocean - ArcticOcean_MG_CB2_154 | ecosystem: Environmental > Aquatic > Marine > Oceanic | place: Arctic Ocean: Canada Basin | collected... | reverse complement strand
GTATGATACTGAAGAAGAAATAAAAAACATTAAAATTAACAGGCAGCTATTTGACCAAATAAATCTTGATACAGGCGGTGTAATTGTTACCTCAAAAGGGACTACCTGCGATTTTGTATCACGTTTTTTTACCCCACAGGCATCTATTTTAGAAGATCCCGTAACAGGCTCTGCTCATTGTTCTCTAATTCCTTTTTGGGCAAAGAAACTTCATAAAAAAGAACTCACTGCGCTACAACTCTCCAAAAGAAGAGGCACATTAAATTGCTTAGATAAAAACGATAGAGTTATTATAAGTGGTCAGGCAAGAACCTATTCTATAGGGTCTATATGGATTGAATAATATAGATAGCTAATTAGCTATATTTCACCTTTCGAAATGCACGCATGGCTTCTTTGTATTTTATATACGTGGTTTTGTCTTCTATGTTTTTAATATAGTCTTTTGCTTTTCTGAGTTGCGCTACAGCATCTGAATAACCATGTAAAAAACAGAGTAAACAATTTTTGGGAAGTCTTGGCACATCTTCATATTCTAATACAGAAAGAGGCACTCCTTTTTCAATTTTTGAAATAATAGTAATGGTGTTTTGATAAATATGCTGAATCATGACGTCATCAAACTGAGGTGATTCAAATAAAAACTCTGTAACAATATCATGTTTCCCGTTTTCTTTAAAATTGATGATTGTTTTTTCTAGAGGATAAAACTTTTCTTGAGCATCTAAGCCTAGTAGTATATATTCTGTAATGATAAAAGAGTTTTTATTGTAACTAATTTGCACCTCATCTAGCGATGAAAAAAACAATCTTACCTGTTCATTAATTAATTCAATATCTACCCGAGTAAAAAATTCTTCACCATCAATATGCTTCTTTTCTCCTGCCCAACACAACACAAATTGCTCATTAAAAACCTTGTATTGAGGATTGTATTCTGGCTTGTGATTATTAAAGAAATCAAAAACTCCAGCCAGAGTTAATTCTATATTGTTATTGGCGTTTTTTTCTATGGCTTCAACAATTGTTTTATTGGTGTCTCTTAGCTCAAAATTTTTAGAGGCTGGCATAGAATTACTGCCTCTTCTATAGAAAATAGTTTCTCTTCTATATTTCCATGCGTTTTTAAGTAGTGAGGTAATATGGCTGTTTGGATGAATTGTTACTAGCCCAATAACCTTGTGTCTAGGTAAGCTTGGAAACGGAACGTTTTCATAGGTTATTTTAGGCGGGCTTTCCAAATAAGCATTCACCAGGTTTTGTATTTTACTGTCATCGTAAAAATCAACTCCAACAATCTTATTTTCTTCATCTTCAACCCCTATGATAATATAGGAGTTATTGCCCGGATTAGAATTGGACAGCGCACAGAGGTGTTTTAAAAATTTGGCCTTGCCTTCTTTTCCGTTCAAAGAAAGCTTCATCTTTTTATCATAAAAACTATTCTCGTCATTATGACTGAGTAAGTTTTTAATTAAAAGACGTTTGTTAATCATTGTTACGGAACTTTATGACCCTGACATTCTACCAATAAAGTAAACCAATCTTCTAAGTCTAACTCAATATCTAATGCTTTTACTGCATTTTGTAGTCGAACTTTTGATGTTGTCCCAACAACAGGTATTACTCCTGAGGGGTGTTTTAAGATCCAAGCTAATAATAATTGATCTTCTGTTGCATTGTATTTTTTAGTGAGGGTATCCAATACTTTTTTAATCCTAGTGTTGGTTTTAGTTGCTTCTTTAAAAAAACTTCCTAATGGGCTCCAAGACATTGGTAGTATCTCTTTTTGTAATAGTTGATCTAACACTCCATTATGCATTGCCGAATGTTCTGTTAAAGAAAATTCTATTTGATTTACAGAGACAGCGGTCTTATTGTCTAGTAAACTAAGCTGCGAAGGACTAAAATTAGAGACACCAAAGTCTAAAATTTTTCCACTTTCTTTTAATACAGAAACTGCTGCTGCTATTTCATTTGGATGCATTAATGGGCTAGGCCTATGCAATAATAAGAGATCTAAATAGGGTGTATGTAAGTCTTTTAGTGATTTTTCTACACTCCAAATAATATATTCTTTAGAATAGTTATAGTGTTTTATACCATTGTCTCTAGTGCCTCCGTCATGTTGAATACCACATTTAGAAATTAATTGAATGCGTTCTCTTTCTATACCACTTTTAGCAAAAGCTTTTCCAAATTGGTGTTCTGTGGTATATTCACCATAAATATCTGCATGATCAAAAGTAGTGATGCCCGCCTCTAAGCTGGTGTTTATTTGAGCAATCATTTCTTGAGTAGAAAATTGTCTTCCCCATGCTCCCCAAGACATACAGCCCGCTATAATTTTAGAATATGTACTCATTTATTTTTTATTAATAATGGTTGCGCTTGCCTGTGCTGATGGAAACACAACCAAATCTTCAATATTTATGTGATAAGGTCTGGTAATTACAAAATGAATAATCTCTGCAATATCTTCTGGCTGTAGCGCTTTATAGCCTTGGTATACTTTTTTTGCTCTTTCTGTGTCGCCTTTAAAACGAACATCTGAAAATGCTGTTTCTACCAACCCAGGGTGTATAGCGCTTACCCGAATATTGTATTGATTTAAGTCCATTCGCATTCCTTTATTAATAGCCTCTACAGCAGACTTAGACGCACAATAAACATTTCCTTTCGGATACACTTCTTTTCCTGCAGTAGATCCAATATTAACAATAAAACCAGTGTTTTTTTCAATCATTTTGGGTAAGATTGCTCTAGAGACATATAACAATCCTTTTACATTAATATCTAACATTGCATCCCAATCATTAATATCTCCATCTTGTATAGAACTCATCCCATGAGCATTACCCGCATTATTAATTAACACATCTATGTCTCTAAAATTTTCAGGAAGACTTTCTATTGCAGAAAAAACAGCCTCTTTGTCTCTTACATCAAACTGTAAAGTAGTAATGGCTGTTTGTTTGCTAAGAGTTTGTTTTAATTCTTTTAATCGATCCTGATTTCTTCCACAAAGAATTAACCTATAGCTGTGTTTTGCTAAAAATTCTGCAGTTGCTTTTCCTATTCCTGAGGTAGCTCCTGTAATAAATACAGTTAAATCCATGAGTTTGTTTTGGATTAAAGATAACAGATTTTCATGAGATGTACCATCACAATTATTTTAGAAATACTAATTTTTGGGCAGAAAAAAACCGCTCTACCTCTAGAGCGGCATCCTTCTTGTTGGTTATAAAGTACAACCAACCAAGAATCAACTAACCAAAACCTTGTTATGACTTACTTTTTTCTTTTTTCTTTCTTATTACTTTAGTTCGTTTTCTTCCCTCCTTACTTACAATAGTTTTTGAACTTTTTTCACCTCTTAAAAGTTGAATAAATCCTCTTCCTGTAAATTCATAGGTTGTTTCTGAACTAATATGAAATAACTCTATCTTTTGATCATTCACAACAGTTAATTCAAATTCTTCAAAATCTCCGAATTCATAATTAAGTGTGAGTATTTTTAAATTATCAAATCCTACAACATCAAAGACCTCATAATTGCCAGTGAAATCCCATAAGATATTATCAATATTTGTGCCAAACGAATCATGAGAAGAATAAAATGTTGTATTATTTTCTGGTGTAAATTGTAAATAATGTTCATTATCAAATGGGTTTGGAGTACCTGCTAAACTAATTGCTGTTCTTTCCCAAGCCGTGTATTCTTGTAAAAAATATTCTATATTATCATAAAACAACATGTCATAATCAAATTCATCTGTCTGATAACCAACAAGCACATAGCTTACATTTTGAACTGTATCAAAGATTCTTATTTCATTTAAAGATAGCTGTACCACCTCAAAATCATGTCTTCCATCTATATCGTGAAATGTTTCTAAATAGGTTCCAAAAGTATCATAATTTCCTACCTGAATACCAAGACCGTTTCCTGTAAAACCAACATCTACAATATTATTGTTGGCGTACATATTTCCATTGGCAAAAGACAAGGTAAATGCAATTGATACAAATGGAACATCTCCATTACCAGAGGTTCTGTGAATATCTACATACCATAAATCATAACTAGACATTAATTCTCCTAAAGAAATGGAGTTGTCTAAGGTGTCATCTGTTTTTGTACAAGAGCTAAAAAAAGCGCCACATATAAACAAAACTAAGAGTAATTTGATGGTTTTCATGAGGTTCGTTTTATTGGTTATATGGTACTGTTTTCAAATTGCGTGCCAAAAACAAAAAAGCATTAAAAATTTTAAAAAGAAAGCTGTATTTTAATTTATAAAAAAAGAGCGCGTCTTACAGATGCGCTCTTTTTTTATGCTATACTCTTATTCTTAATTTTTTAATGCTTCTGCTCCTCCAACAATTTCTAAAATTTCATTGGTAATTGCAGCTTGTCTGGCTTTGTTATACGTTAACTTTAAATCGTCTCGTAATTCAGTAGCATTGTCTGTTGCTTTGTGCATTGCAGTCATACGAGCTCCGTGTTCTGCAGCAAAACTATCTCTTACAGATTTGTATAATTGTGTCTTTAATGATTTAGGAATCAATTCTAAGACAATCTTTTCTTTAGATGGTTCAAAAATATAATCAGCATTTGCATTGGCGTCTCCTTCTACAGGCTTAATAGGCAAAAATTGCTCTACTTGCGGAATTTGAGTTGCTGCATTTTTAAATCTATTGTAAATGATTTCTATTTTATCATAGGTTCCATCTACGTATAAATGCATGATTTTTTCTGCAACTTCAGCAACCTTATCAAAGGTTAGGTCATCATAAATATCATTTCTAGTATCTATAACAGGATATGTTTTTGATAAAATATCATTCCCTTTTTTACCAATTGTTAGCAGGTCTACATGAACGTCTTGATAGTATGCTGTAATGTTTTGAACTGTTTCTTTAACTACAGAAGAATTAAATCCACCACACAAACCTCTATTTGAGGTTACAACCACTAGCAATACCTTAGAGAGATCTCTTTGCTTAGTATACGCTCCTCCAGCATCACTATCTAATGTTGCGCTTAAGTTTTGTAATAACTCAGTTAATTTAGAAGAATAAGGACGCATTGCTGTAATAGCATCTTGTGCCTTCTTTAACTTTGCAGCAGAAACCATTTTCATGGCACTGGTAATCTGCATTGTAGATCCAATGGATGCTATTCTATTACGTATTTCTTTTAAGTTTGCCATATCTCTAAATCTTTAAAGGGTTTAGTGTTTACGCAAATTTTGCTGAGATTTCTTTTGCAGCACTTTCTAGTGTTGCAATTACTTCGTCTGTTAACTTACCTGATTTTAAAATATCTAAAGCATCTCTATGCTTCGCATTTAAATAATCAATATAGTCTCTTTCAAATTCTTTTACTTTTTTTACAGGAACCTCTTTTAACAAGTTCTTAGAACCTGCATAAATAATAGCTACCTGATCTTCTACTGTAAAAGGATCGTTTTGTGCTTGTTTTAAAATTTCAACATTTCGTTGTCCTTTTGAAATTACATTCATTGTGGCTGCATCTAAATCTGATCCAAACTTAGCAAACGCTTCTAATTCACGATACTGTGCTTGATCTAACTTTAAGGTTCCAGATACTTTTTTCATAGATTTAATCTGAGCGTTTCCTCCTACACGAGATACTGAAATACCTACGTTAATAGCTGGTCTAACCCCTGAATTAAATAAATCTCCATCTAAGAAAATTTGACCATCTGTAATAGAAATTACATTGGTTGGAATGTATGCAGATACATCTCCTGCTTGTGTTTCAATAATTGGCAATGCTGTTAAAGAACCTCCACCTTTTACAATTGGTCTTAAAGGATCTGGCAAATCGTTCATTTCGCTGGCAATCTTATCATCGTTGATTACTTTTGCAGCTCTTTCCAACAATCTTGAGTGAAGATAAAATACATCTCCAGGGTAGGCTTCTCGTCCTGGTGGTCTTCTTAATAATAAAGAAATCTCACGATACGCTACTGCTTGTTTAGATAGATCATCATAAATAATTAATGCTGGTCTTCCTGTATCTCTAAAGTATTCTCCAATAGCAGCTCCTGCAAATGGTGCATATACTTGCATTGCTGCAGGATCTGATGCATTTGCAGCAACAATTGTGGTATAAGCCAAGGCTCCTCTTTCTTCTAACATGTTTGCAATTCCTGCAACAGTAGATGCTTTTTGGCCAATAGCTACATAGATACAGTACACTGGTTGCCCTGCATCATAAAATTCTTTTTGGTTTAAGATGGTGTCTAAAGCTACAGTAGATTTACCTGTTTGACGGTCTCCAATAATCAACTCACGCTGACCTCTTCCTACAGGAATCATAGCGTCAATAGATTTAATACCTGTTTGTAAAGGTTCTGTTACAGGCTCACGATAAATAACTCCTGGAGCTCTTCGCTCTAGAGGCATTTCATAGGTTTTACCTTCTATAGGTCCTTTACCATCTATTGGGTTTCCTAAAGTATCAACAACACGTCCAACGATTCCTTCTCCTGCTCTTAAAGATGCAATTCTCTCGGTACGTTTTACTGTTGATCCTTCTTTAATGGTTGTTGAAGCTCCTAGCAAAACAACTCCTGCATTGTCTTCTTCTAGGTTTAATACAATTCCTTCTAGTCCGTTATCAAACTCAACTAATTCTCCGTATTGTACATTAGATAATCCGTACACACGAGCAATACCATCTCCTACTTGTAGAACACTTCCTACTTCTGCAAGTGATGCGTTTGCGTCAAAATTTGTTAATTGTTGCTTTAAAATTGCTGAAACTTCAGCTGGTTTAATTGCCGCCATCTTTTATAATTTGATGTATAATTAAATTTTTGGAATATAATGACTATTGTCAAATTCCTTTCTTAATTCGTTTAAATGATTAGAGATACTTGCATCGTATTGCACATCTCCAACCCGCAATATAAACCCTCCTAAAATAGCCGGGTTTACACTGTTTTCTAAGCTTGCCTTATTGCCTGTTAGTGCAACAATTTTTGCCATTACTTTTGTTTGTAATTCTTCTGTTAAAGGAACTGCAGTGGTAACTTTCGCTACTTGTATTCTCTTTAAAAAATCATATATTATTGAGTATTGTTTTGCAATTGAAAGCAACATACTCATTCGTTTGTTTTCTTGTAATAAATCAAACATTCCTAAAGAAATAACATGTGTTTTTCCAGCAAACAAACTGTTTAATACTTTTTTCTTCTCCGAAGATTTAATCACCGGACTTTTTAGCATAACACCCAAATCTAGATTCTCAGAAATGGTTGCTGCAATTAACTGCATATCTGCATTCACTTCTGTTTCAGCCGATGTTTCTTTGGCTAAATTCAAAATTGCTTTTGCGTATCTTAATGCGGGTCTTGCGTCTTTCATGCTCTTAACTTAACTTAACTTCTTTTAAAATTTCTTCAACCAACTTAAGCTGATCGTCTTTAGAAGCTAATTCTTTTTTAATAACTGTTTCTGCAATACCAATAGATAATTCTGCTACTTGATTTTTTAATTCTGCTAAAGCTGCTTGTTTTTCTTGCTCTATAGATGTTAGTGCATTGTCTATTAATTTGGCAGTAACTTCTTTTGCTTCTTCTTTTGCATCAGAAATCATTTTGTCTTTAATATCACGAGCATCTTTCATCAATGCATCTCTTTCTGACCTAGCGTCTTTTAACAATTGCTCGTTACTAGCGTTTAAGTTCTGCATTTCTTTCTTAGCTTCTTCAGCAGAGGCCAAGGCATTTTTAATACCTTCTTCTCTTTCGTTTACAGAATTTAAGATTGGTTTCCAGGCAAACTTTTTTAATAAAAGAATTAATCCCACAAAAAGGATTAACTGCCAAAAAAATAATCCAACAGAAAAGTCTTCGATTAATTTTTCCATAATATCTAATATGTACTGTGTTAACTGTTTTTGTTTAATGTAAGTAATAGGTCATAGCCAACCGCCAAGACCTATTACTTTAAAATCTTAGCTTATACTGCAAATAGTGCAGCAAATCCAATACCTTCAATTAAAGCTGCTGCAATAAGCATCGCTGTTTGGATCTTACCTGTCGCTTCTGGCTGACGAGCAATTGCTTCCATTGCTTTTCCACCAATTTGACCGATACCGATACCCGCTCCGATTACTACTAATCCTGCTCCGATAAAATTTAAACCTTCCATAATATATATTTAAAATTAAAAATTCGTTTTTAAAATCATCTTAATGATGATCGTGTTCTTCCACTGCCGACCCAAAATAAAGCGCAGACAACATTGTGAAAATATAGGCTTGTAAAGCCGCTACTAATAATTCTAGTATTCCTAATACCATTGCTAATAAAAATGACAACGATCCCCCTAGCCAATTTTGAGCTATAAAAATCATTCCTAAAATACTCATCAATACAATATGCCCTGCTGTAATGTTTGCATACAAACGAATCATTAGAGAAAACGGCTTGATAAAGGTTCCTAACAACTCTATTGGCATTAAGATAAATTTCATTGGCGTTGGCACTCCTGGCATCCAAAAAATGTGTTTCCAGTAATCTTTTTTAGCGGTAAACGTGGTAATTAAGTAGGTAATTATTGCCAAACAAAATGTGATGGCAATATTATTGGTTACATTAATTCCTAAAGGAGTTAATCCAAACAAGTTAATTATCCAAATAAAGAAAAATACAGTAAGTAAATAGCTCATGTATCTCTTATAATGCTTTTCTCCAATATTTGGTCTGGCAATGTCATCACGAATGTAAATTACTATTGGCTCTAATAAGCGGCCCATTCCTTTTGGCATAGATTCGTTTTTCTTGTATGCTTTTGCCATGCTGCTAAACATAAAGAACATCAATAAGCCAACCATCATAACGGTAAATACATTTTTTGTTATTGAAAAATCTATTGGCTTACTATTTGTTGCATGATGAGCTGCATCATAGCTAATTGTTCCTACAGCATCTGTTTTATAGATATTGCCATGATCTAATTTATAATAGTTTTCTCCAGATTTTGCAACTGTTTCACCATGGTGAAATTCTGAAGACATAAAAACAGTTAAACCACCATCCCATAAAATGACTGGTAAAGGAAAACCAACATACACGTGCTCTCCTTCATCGCTTGTGTATGAAAACAAGCTAAAGTCATGCGAATCTAAAAGGTGATGTGGAATATACTCTTCTACTTCTTTTTCTCTTTGCTCCTTCGTCTTTTCAGTCTGGTGAGTCTTTTCTTCTGTCGTTTTTTTATCGTCATTTGCAAAAATTGCAATGGAGAATAAAAAGAAGACTAAGGTTAACGCTTTTACAGTTATTTTTCTATGCATTTAACTCTAAATAATAGTGGCTTAAAAATCGATGCAAATGTAAGTTTTTATCCTAAAAAGAAAAACTATTTTAAACTTTATTTTACTGGGGTTTTTGACTAAAATACAAGCTCTTTGTTATTAGATTTTGTTTAACCATTTAGAGAGGCTAAAAATCTCTATAGTATGTGTAAAAAAGTAAGGCACAAAGAAAGCGAAAAATTCTGTTTTGGAAATAATACCGTCAGCGTTATAGGGCCTGTAAAACAATAAAAAAAAGAAACCGAATTTTAGAACACTTCCTATTAAAAAAATAACTCCTAGTTGGTTTTTAAATTTCTTTCTTAAAAAAAACAGCATCAAAAAAACAAGCATTGCCAATAGTATATTAGCACTGTATGAAAGCAGTAGTTTATTGTTAAAATGCGCAAGATCTAAATAATGTAGTATTAATATATGAACAGCAAAAGCTGCTCCAGTAATGAAAATTATTCTCCGTAAAAAATTTAAAAGCTCCTGGTTCATTAAGAATTAATCCTATTCAATTGTTTTACTGTGAGGTATAAAGAAATTCCAACACCCATTAAGGTAGCAACTATAACATAAGCTCTAGCTCCATTGTTGTAGGTGTTGTCTAACCATTTGCCTAACATAACAAATAGGTAAATAGTTGCTCCCATCTGAAAAGCAACCCCAGTAAGTACAAGTGCGTTTTTAAGCGGTTTTTTCTGCGAGGGTTTTTGATGCGTCATTATGGTTCAGTTCTTTTATTGCTCCTTTCATAGAACAAGATGCATTAAATGTTGCGCCTGGTTCTACAGACAGTTTCCCTATAATTACATCTCCAGAAATAGTTGCTGTTGCTTTAATTGTTAAAGTTTCTTGAACAAGTAATTCTCCAGAAAACTTTCCTTCTATATCAGAATTTACTGCATCTATTTTTCCTTTTACAGAACCATCAATACCAATAATAACGCGTCCTTTTGTTTTAATATTTCCTTCTAAAGTTCCATCTATTCTGAAATCTCCTTCAGAGATAATATCTCCATTTATAGTGGTGTTTTTTGCGACAACGTTTATTTCCATGACCTTGGTTTTTTGTGTTTTTTCTTTGTTGCTGAACATAGACATTATTTTTTTAGCCTTTTCATAATTTCTAAGGCTTTTTTACCTTGCTCTGTTTGCGAATAATCTACCGCAACTTTCTCTAGAGCAGCAATATACGAATCTTTATTTTGATACTTCCCTATTGCATACGCTTTTAGTAGCTCAAATTTAGACATTAGAATAGACCCCTCTTCAAGGGTTGGAATTGTCATGTCTATAAAACAAATCACATCTTCAAAAAAATCGTCTTTATACAAACGATAGGCTATTTCATATACTTCAGAATCTTCATCTACCTCTTTCTCTTTTGAGAGTTCAATTTCTGGATTTAAAATAATTTTCGCAAAAGGAGAGTCTGAATATGAATTTAGAATAAGATTCTTATACTGCGCTGCTTTTGTATTTTCACTCAACAAATAGAGTTGATACAAATGATAATTTGCTGGTAAAATTAATTCTTTATTAGGCTTAGAGGCCAACAACCTTTCTAGGTTTTTAATAGATTTTGGTCTGTTTTTAAACTGTTCTTTATAAATTAATCCTAATTCAAATAAAGCATTATTTCTATCAAAGACTAGAGAATCTATTTCTTTTTCTGATGAGGGAACTGTTGCTAAATAGGTAGAGATTTCATAGCGTGCTATTTTTTGATTGATAACAATCTCTTCTTCCGTTGTATCACTAGTAATAATAGATTTGTCTGATCTTCTCCAGTTATCTTCTAGAGGCCTACTGCCCCAAACACGCCTAAATTCTCCTTTTCCAAACCCCAACGATTGCACATTGTAGAAATACCATTTTCCTTTAGTTTCTGTAGATTGTGTTCCTCCACCAAAAGAACTTCCAAAAGAAATTTCATTTAGTTTTCTTTGCGCCAACTCTTCATCTTCTTTTTTAATTTTCTCTATATAGGCCTCAAAATACTGTTCTAATTGGTCTTTTGGTAGGGCAGCAAGGCTAAGAATACTATCATTCCTTTGAAGAATTTCTTCATACTTTGTTAAAGACTTTAGGTTCTTAGCCCTTCTTTCAATTCTTTTTATTCTTAGCGTTTGTTTGTTTTTTGCTACTTGCAATATACTGTCATAATAAGCACCTGCAGTAACATAATCTAGGTCTTTAAAATAGAGATTTGCCAACTTCTCATAACTATATGTTTTTTGTTTTGCTCCTCCGTTTACGGCTCGTAGTGACTTATTGTAATTAAGAATAGCGTCATTAATACTGTCTCTTTCTTGCTCTAAAACAGCTACCTGATAATAAACACCATCTAAATAAGGCCTATTATCTCTGTTTTTTATTAATTTTCTATACCGTTCTAGAATAGCTGTTGAAGAAGAGTCTGATACAGAGTTTTTAGCCAATTCTATTGCAGCATATATTTTATATTTATACGGCGCTTGTTTAAAATTTATTAATTTTTGAAAAACCATAGAAGCAGTATCTTTAATTTTATCTAAGCCGTATAATTGGCCTAAAACAAATAAGTTTCTAGCTTTTTGAATGGTGTTTTTTGAAGTTTTGGTTGCTTCCCATAAGTGTTTTCTTACCCTGTGAACACTGTCCATTTTGGTATACGCCATGGCCAATGTTGTATTTGCTTCTTCTCTTATAAAATCTGGCAACTCTGGTTTTCTAAGCAATATCTCCAGTGTTTCTATGGCCAACTCTTCATTTTCTATTCTAATGTGAGCTTTTGCTCTCCAAATTTTGGTCTCGTTAATTAAACTTGCGTTTGGGTAATTTGCAATAATGTAGTTATATGCATCTATTGCAGGGACAAAACGCTCTGTGTAATACCTAGATTTCCCTAGAAGAAGGTAAGCGTCATCAATTTTTTTATTGCGTTCTTTTCCATAAATATTCATGGAGTGTTTTTGAATTGCTTTTACTGCTTTTTGCTCTGCAATGTCAAAAGGTGTTAATGGCTCTTCTGTAGTTGTATTGTTAAAACCCTTCCCTGGGCTCCCAATGCTAGAAGATACCATTGGAATTCTAAATTTAATATTTTCAAAACTTAATGGTTCTATAGGTAGTAATTCAAAAAAATCATCTTCGTAGTTTGAGTTAATCTCCTTTAAGCCTTCATTAAAGGCAACACCTCCATTGTATAGAATATTATATTGAGTAGTAAGTGCGTTGTAATTTCTATTTAAAAATGCATCTTTCTTTGTACTACAAGAAAAAATGAGCAGTAGCAAACCTAAAAACCCTATTTTTTGACTGTTTTTCATGAAATATAACGCTGTTTACTACAACAGATTCTGAATAAATATATTGCAGTACAGGCTGTAAAAATAGCAATAAAACTGATACTTGCTTTTTTAAACCGCAAAATAGCGTTCTAACTCTTGTAGCGTTTCTGCAGAAGTTACAATATCTTTAACTACAGCACCCTTATCTAAAACCACTATGCGCTCGCAAACTTCGGTCACATGGCTTAAATCATGGCTAGACACTAAAACAGTAATTTCTTTGTTTTCGGTGAGTGTTTTTAAAATTTTCTTTAAGCGTATTTGTGTTGTAGGGTCTAGGTTTGCAAAAGGCTCGTCTAACACAACTACTTTTGGGTCTCCCATCATGGCGGCCACAATACCTACTTTTTTCTGATTCCCTTTACTTAGGTCTCTTAAATACTTTTTCTTTTCTAGAACCTCTTCATTAAAAAACTCGTCAAATTGACTTAAAAAACTTGTTACATCAGCTTTATTCATTCCTCTTAAATCTCCAATGAATTGAAAATATTCTTCAGGAGTTAAGTAGCTTATTAAAAAACTCTCATCAATAAAAGAGCCTGTAAATTTTTTCCATGCTTCACTTTTATGAACAGAGATATCGTTCGTAACAATAGCACCTGTAGTTGGCCTAATTAAATCTAGTAGAATATTAAATAGTGTTGTTTTACCAGCACCATTGTTTCCTACCAATCCAAAACTTTGTCCTGTAGGAATTTCAAGAGCATCAATGTTAAGAACCTCTGCTTTTCCGTATTTTTTTGAAACTGTATCTATTGTAATCATTATTGTTTTTTATTTAAAAATTATGCTTCTTTTCCAAAAGCGTTAATCATAGCGTATTTGTCTCTTATATATTTTTTCTCGATGAAGTTCATGAAGTAGTTTTTTAAAATTAATCCTAAAACACCAATGGCAGCAACAACAAAGAAACCCGAGTTATAGCCAACAAATTTGTTAAAAACCCAAAATAAAAGCATCGGGAATATCATTAATGGAATAACAACAAGAAACTGTGTTGCACTCGTTCCTTGGGTGTTTCCAAAACCTCCTTTTGTTAGGTCTATTCGTTTTCTGTTAAATGACCCGGCATACAATAAAAAAAGTGAATTAAAACCAATATTAAATACTGCCCCTGCAGTAATCATTAAAAAAATCTCTGTGCCAAAATATAAATAGGGGAAGCTTAATAAGTAAAGTAACGCTGTCATTGAGACCATTAAAACCCATTTTGATTCTAAAAATTTACGATAACTAAAACTCTGACTCATTAACAACTTATAATGTGCGCTATCCCAAGCAGGAATAAACTGCCCATAGTTTAAAGCAAAACCTCCCGTAATAAATAAAGAAGCAAACATTAGCATGGCAGGCATATCTCTATAAGTCTTTTGAGTGAAAAAAATTAAGCCATAAAAAAGGAATAAAAAAGACATTAAAAAAACAGTTTTTGTTCTTTTATTTCTCCAAATTAACCGGATATCATTTTTTATAAAAGGGGCTACGTCACCTAGTCTATCTGCCCATGATAAATCTACTGATTTCGCCTCCGCGACTTCCTCTAAAATACCTTCGTCTAAATAAACCTGAGCCCTAAGTTTTTTGTAATTTAATTGATATAAAACAACTAAAATTAGTAGTGAAATAATGGCATATATTGGTGTTGCATAAACTACATCAAAAACCTGCCCTCCAATGCTGGCAATATTATAAACATTAAATTGATGCAATGCAATTAAAGATCCTAATAATCCTAGAATTAATGCAAAAGCAGCATTGCTTTTATTAATTAAAAAGTTTAAAAAATTCACAGACTGAATCATTAAAATCATAGTGAACAACCATCCTAAAACACCTGTGGTATGATACCCTTCTATTATTAAAACAATCGCAAAAGGAATATAAAAAAACAACGCTAAAATATTAAAGGCTGAAAATGCAGACTTCCCCAAAACATAGTTCACCAAAGAACTTTTTTTAATTGGGATATTAAGTAATGGTTTTATTTTCATTACGGGCAACTTTTGCATTAGATAGCGAAATATTAAATCTGCTAAAATTGCGTATAATAAAAATGAATTTACAATCTGTAAAGGGTCTGAGTCTGGGAGTTGTTTTTTTAAGATATAATAGCCTAATACACCAATAGCTAAAAAGCAAACAATAAAATACAATGCAAAAAAGCCCATTAGTATTTTTAAGGCAATACTTTTCCCAAAGGAGGCAGAACGAACAAATTGTTTCCATTCTAGTTTTAAAAAGTGTGAGATCATGAAGTAGTTTGTTTAATTGTTTATAGGAGTCTTTGTTTGTTGGTTTGTTACAGAAAAATAAAAAAATTATTTAGATCTCCACTTTTAAAACTTCTTGAATTAGTTTTTGCAACTCTTGTTTTGGCAGGGCGCCATTAGACATTTGAGGCTGTTCATTCATAGGAATAAATAGCATAGAAGGAATACTTCTTATAGCAAATGCCGCGGCTAATTCTTGTTCTGCCTCGGTATCTACCTTGTAAATGTTTATTTTTCCAGCATACTCATTACTTAGCTCTTCTAAAATAGGAGCAATCATTTTACAAGGGCCACACCAATCTGCATAAAAATCTATGATTGCTGGTACCTTCCCCTCAAATACCCATTCTTTGTTTTTTTCATAATTAAAGACTTTTTCTAAAAAGGTCTTCTTTGTTAAATTTTCAGTCATATTAATTTTTTTGTTTCTGCAAATTTAAACGTTTTAAATTCAAAAAAATTATCCTAATTTAGAGGATCAATAATTCTTAAAAAAATGAAAAATTTCCTCATTCCTATTCTTTGCTTTGCCTTAGTGCTTCATGCTTGTAAAGAAGAACCTAACAAAAGAAAAAACATTGTGAACTATCCTGAAACAGCTAAAAAACCTGTCATAGAAACCTATTTTGACACCAAAGTAATAGATAACTATCGTTGGCTAGAAGACGATAGAAGCCCAGAAACCGAAGAGTGGGTAACAGCAGAAAATGAGGTTACTTTTAACTATTTATCTACCATCCCGTATAGAAGTCAACTAAAAGATAGGTTGTCTGTATTGTGGAACTATGAAAAAATCTCTGCACCCTTTACTGAAGGAGATTACACCTATTATTACAAAAACAACGGCTTACAAAACCAATATGTGGTGTATAGAAAAAAAGGCACTGCTAATGAAGAGGTTTTCTTAGATCCTAACTCCTTTTCTGAAGATGCAACTACCTCGTTGAGTGGCTTAACTTTTTCAAAAGATGGAAAAACAGCCGCCTATTCTATTTCAGAAGGCGGAAGCGATTGGCGTAAGATTATAGTGATGGATGTTGCTTCAAAAAAAATAAAAGAAGATACCCTTATAGATGTAAAGTTCTCTGGTATTTCCTGGAAAGGAAATGAAGGTTTTTATTACTCTAGTTATGACAAGCCCGAGGGAAGCGAACTTTCTGCAAAAACAGATCAACACAAACTATACTATCACAAATTAGGAACTTCTCAAAAAAATGACCCAGTTGTTTTTGGAGCAACTGCAGTTCAAAAACACAGATATGTGGGCGGTTCATTAACTGAAGATGATCGATACTTAATTATCTCGGCTTCAACATCTACCTCTGGAAACAAGCTTTTTATTCAAGATTTAACAAAGAAAAACAGCCCCTTAATTCCTATAGTAAATAACTTTGAAAGTGATACCTATGTGATAGACAATAAAGGAACTACGCTTTATTTAGTAACCAATTTAGATGCCCCAAATCAAAAAATTGTAACCGTAGAGGCATCAAATCCTACGCCTAAAAACTGGAAAGATTTTATTCCAGAAACAGCATATGTATTAAGTGCTTCTTCTGGTGGTGGGTATTTCTTTACAGAATACATGGTAGATGCTGTTTCTAAAGTATTACAATATGATTTTGATGGAAATAAAATTCGTGAAATAACATTACCAGGGGTTGGAAATGCTGGCGGTTTTGGTGGTAAAAAAGATGCTGTTATAGATTATTTTTCTTTTACCAACTACAATACACCTTCTAGTATTTATACCTTAAATATAAAAACCGGAGAAACTAAATTGTATTGGAGTCCTGAAATTGATTTTAATTCAACTGATTATATAAGCAATCAAGTGTTTTATGAATCTAAAGACGGGACAAAAGTTCCAATGATTATCACTCATAAAAAAGGCTTAGAATTAAATGGTAAAAATCCAACAATCTTATATGGTTACGGAGGGTTTAATATTAGTTTAAATCCTGGTTTTAGTATTGCTAATGCAGTTTGGATGGAGCAAGGAGGTATCTATGCTGTTCCAAACCTACGAGGTGGTGGAGAATATGGTAAAAAATGGCATGATGCAGGAACTCAAATGAAAAAACAAAATGTTTTTGATGATTTTATTGCTGCGGCAGAATATCTTATTGAAAACAACTATACCTCTTCAGAGTACTTAGCAATTAGAGGGGGGTCTAATGGCGGATTACTTGTTGGTGCTACCATGACACAAAGACCCGATTTAATGCGTGTAGCCTTGCCTGCAGTAGGTGTTTTAGATATGCTGCGCTACCATACATTTACAGCCGGTGCCGGATGGGCATATGACTATGGAACCGCCGAGCAAAGTAAGGAAATGTTTGCCTATTTAAAAGGATACTCCCCTGTACACAATGTTAAAGAAGGAACAAGCTATCCTGCAACATTAGTCACCACTGGAGATCATGATGACCGAGTAGTTCCTGCACACAGTTTTAAGTTTGCGGCAGAATTACAAGACAAACAGGCTGGTAACAATCCGGTATTAATTAGAATTGAAACAAATGCGGGCCATGGTGCTGGAACACCAGTAGCAAAAACCATTGAGCAATATGCAGATATTTTTGGCTTTACTTTATACAACATGGGATTTGACAGATTGCCAAATCCTCCAAAAGCTAAAATTAAGAGCTAACTGATACTTTTTTCAGTATTTTTACACCGCAAATTACCTCAGCTAATTTGCGGTTTTTTATGCTTAAAGTATCTAACATCTCGTTTCAATACACTCCTAAAAAAGAGATATTATCCAATATTTCTTTCACTTTAAATGCTGGGCAACACCTGTGTATTATGGGTGAAAGTGGCTCAGGAAAATCTACCTTATTAAAAGCTGTTTATGGCTTGCTGGACTTAAAAGGCGGAACTGTTTTTTGGAAAGACCAACAGGTCTTAGGGCCTTCTTTTCATCTGGTTCCTGGGATGGATTTCTTTAAATATGTTGCGCAAGATTTTGATTTAATGCCATACACATCTGTTTCGGAAAATATTGGAAAGTTTTTATCTCGGTTTTATCCTGAAGAAAAAGAACGCAGAACTAAAGAACTATTAGAGGTTATTGAAATGTCTGAATTTGCCAATGAAAAGGTAAAAACATTAAGTGGTGGTCAACAACAACGTGTGGCAATTGCAAGAGCCTTGGCAAAAGAACCTGAGCTTATTTTATTAGACGAGCCTTTTGGTCAAATAGATAACTTTAAAAAAAATTCACTCAGAAGAAAGCTCTTTAGTTATCTTAAAGAGAAACATATTTCTTGTATTGTAGCAACACATGACGGAGATGACGCGCTTTCTTTTGCAAATAACATGATGGTGCTTAAGAACAAACAAGTAGTTGCTAACGACTCTCCTAGAAACTTATATGAAAACCCACCTGAACAGTATGTTGCCGCTTTATTTGATGATGTCAATGAAATTTATTTAGAGGGAGAAAAAAGGTTATTATATCCTCACCAAATTAAAATTTCCGAGAACTCTACTCACAAAGCAACAGTAATAAGATCCTACTTTAAAGGGTTTTATTGGTTAATTGAAGCGCGCTTTAATTCTCAAATAATTTTCTTTCAGAATTTTGAACAGATTGCCTCAAAAGAAGAAGTTTCTCTTTCTTTTATAAAATAATATTTGTTTTATTGAAGACCTAGATACTCTTAGAGTACGTTGTTTATTTTTATTTCTTTTCCGTTCCAGCGAAAAGTGTCTCCAGCTTGCTTTCCTACTAATAACTGCCCTATCGGCGAAGAAGCTGAAATAGCAAAATAGGTAGTTTGGTTGACTGTTAATTTCCCTGCTGAAACACTTAAAAAATAATGTATTGAGGAGGTCTCTATAATAGTTCCTAGACGAACACTTGTTGATGATTTTGCAATAGCAACCCTAGCCAGTATTTGTTGCATTTGTTGAACTGATGCTAATTGCTGCCCTGCTTTTTCCATTTCTAATTGCAACATGGCCCTGCCTGTTTCGTGCTTATCTCCCGCAGAACTTTTGGTTTCGGAACTTAATGCTTTTTGGTGTGAAGAAATAATAGTTTGTATGGTTTGTAAGCGCGTATTTACATGAGCTACACACTGCTGAAAAAGAACTTCTTTTAGGTTTGTCATTACTTAAGCTTGTACAAATGAAAATGCTCCGTAATTTCCATGGTGTGAAATTGAACAAGATCTTGTTAACGGTGTTTCATTATGGTAATAATTAGGAGCTCCGTTTTTTGATTTTTTTTGTTCAATTCCAGAAACAGAAAGCGCTGTTAGTTCTTTTAATTTCTTCTTAATCATATTGTCTATTTCATGAGGAGGCGCCATTTCGGAATATGCACTAATTTCTTTTTCTAGACTGGCTTTGGTAAGAATGTAGCGCTGATTTATAAGTGAGCTCGTGTAAAACTTTTGACCTTTAAAGCAAACCACCCCTTCTTTAGCTGATCTTATTTTACATTCAAATTTTTTGGGAGCAAAAAACCGTACTATATGTTGTTGCGTATAAATTTTATACGCTGCTTCCTTCATGCTCCAAAGTCTCCAAACCATCACAAAAGAATTTGGTGCTTCTAAAATAAGTTGTTGTTCGTTGGCCGTGAATTGCTTTTCTAAAAAGCCTTTTCGTTGCCAATTACTTGCTGTTTTAGCAAGAGATAAGTCTATAATGTCGTTGCCAATCAAGAGGCTGCTAATTTGGTTTCAATAACATCCATTGCTGCTTTTACCGATAGCATTTTTTCCATAGAATCGTTATCTATCTCAATATCAAACTCATCTTCTACATCTAAAATAATATCTACCAAATTGGCAGAATTAATTTTTAGGTCATTAATAAAGTCGGTCTCTTCAGACAGGTTTTTAAATGCCTCTTGATCTTGAACATAAGGCTTTACAATTTTTTGTAGTGAGGTAATTAGTTCTTCTCTGGTCATGAATACTCTTTTTAATAATGGTTGTTTTTGAGTGTATTAGTAATCGTACTTTTTTAATATTTCTTAAAAATAATACATCCGTTTACATCTCCAAAGCCAAAACTTGCTTTTGCGATGATCTGTAGTTTTTTTGGTGTGTATTTGGTTGGTATTTTTTCTTTTGAAATTAATTGTAAAATATCTGGATGTACCTCTTCACAGTTAATGTTTGGAAAAACAAATTGGTGTTTTAGCTGCAACACTGTAGCTACATTTTCTATGGCTCCTGCAGCTGCAAGACAGTGCCCAACCATAGATTTTAATGAGTTTATCATTGGAAATTCTTGCCCATTTCTACCCAGTGCTTTTGTCCAGTTTTCTATTTCTACAGGATCTTTAATTGTCGCTGTTAAATGCCCATTAATAGCATCAATATCTGCGCCTTTTATGTTGGCATCTTTCATTGCATCTGCAATACATTTTTGTACCGCTTCAGAATTTGGTGCCGTCATGGTTCCACCGTTTCGTTGTCCTCCAGAATTGATGTTCCCTCCCAAAACCTCAGCATAAATAGTTGCTTTTCTTTCCAAAGCACTTTCTAGAGATTCTAAAACCAAGGCTCCTGCACCGCTCCCAGGAACAAAACCTGATGCGTCTGCACTCATGGGTCTCGATCCTTTTTCCGGAGTTTCGTTGTGCTTATATGTCATCACCCTCATTGCATCAAATCCGCCCCAAATATAGGCCCCATCATCACTACAGCTCCCCACCAACATTCTTCTTGCCTTTCCTGCCTGTACACGTTCAAAACCCATTAATAATGCTTCTGTGCCGGTAGTACAAGCAGATGAATTTGTAGTCACTTGGTTTCCCATTCCTAGAATGCCGCCTAAATAAGCACTAATGCCACTTGCCATGGTTTGAACCACCACAGTACTTCCCAAGCGTTTTACCTTTTGATCGTCTAATTTATAAATTGCTTCTCTAAATTTTTCTATTCCGGAGGTGCCTGTTCCAAAAACCATTCCCGAATTGTAATCTATTGGTGAGTTTTTATCAATAACAAAACCTGCGTCTTTCCAAGCGTCCATTCCTGCAATGCATCCATATAAAATGCCAGCACTATCAAATCCACGCAATTGAAGTGGTGTTAGGTACTTATTTTTGATCTCTTCTGAAACAGGAGGAATTCCTCCAATACAGCAAGAAAATTTTAAGTCTTGTAGTTTTTGATGAAATGTAATTCCAGACCTTCCTTGCTGAATTGCTTCTAAGAAATTGTCTAAGCCAACAGCATTTGGTGCTACAACTCCCATCCCTGTAATAACAACCCTATGTTTCATTCTTCATTGGTTTTAACATTCCTGAAATAGTTCCTCTACAAACCAGCTCATTTTTTTCATTAAACAATTGCACCTTACATTTTAGTTTGTTAAATCTAAAATAAACTTTCTCTGAAATTACCTTTACGCGTTCTTTGGGAAAAACAGGTAAAAAGAAATCTACTTCACTAGAACTAAGTGCAATTTGTGGTTTTTTTGTTTCAGAGACAGCCTCACTTAGTAAGTATATTCCTAGACAAACAACACCAATTTGTGCCATTACTTCGGTTAAAATAACTCCAGGGGTTATTGGGTTGTCTTTAAAATGACCTTCATAAAAGTATTCGTCTTCTTTAAAGGTATAAAACCCTTCTACACCATTTTCTGAAAGAGACGTTAGTTCTTCTACAAACAAAAAAGGTGTTTGATATGGTAAAAGCTGTATGATTTTTTGATTGTTCAATTGTTTAACTTATGTGTTCTCCTCCGTCTACAGTAATAATGGTGCCATTAATCCACGCAGCTTCGTCTTTAGATAATAAATACACAACATTGGCAACGTCTTCCGGCAATGTTAATCTGTTAAAAGGATTGCGCAATAAAGAGAGTTTTTTTATTTCGTCACTTCCTGGAATCATTCGTAGAGAAGCCGTGTCTGTAACTCCTGCTTGAATACAATTTGCTCTAATCCCAAAAGGCGCATACTCTAGTGCAATATTTCTTGTAATGGCTTCTAAGGTTACTTTTGCTGCAGACACAGCTGCATAATTTTTCCATGCTTTTGTGTTCCCTTCACTTGTAAAGCTAACAACTCGTGCATCACCCGAAAACAACCTTGCTTCAAAAATAGCGTTGGTCCAGTCATACAAACTAATTCCCATTGCTTGTATTGTTAATTGAAAGTCGTCTGTTTGTAAGGTAGGTGTAGATTCAGAAATCATGGGTTTTAAATTTCCTTTGGCAACACTATGTACTAGTGTTTTTATGGTGCCTCCCTCTAGCTCTTCTGCTAAATCTTCTATCAATGCAGCTCTCTTTTCTGAGTGAAACGCATCTGTGTTATAGCTAATAAAATCTACTCCTTCTTGAGTAATTTCATTAAATTCTTTCTCAATGTCAGGCAGCTGTGATCTAGAGTTTCTATGAACAATGCAAATATTCATTCCGTGTTTGGCTAACTTTTTTGCTGTTGCCAAGCCCAATCCACTAGAGCCTCCTAAAATTAATGCCCACTCGTTTTTATCTTCAAATTCTTTTACCATTCTAATAATATTCTTTGGGCAGAAAACCCTGGCCCAAAACTAAGCATTAAGCCTTTTTCTCCTGATTGTCTGTCTCCATCCATAAATCGTTCTAAAACATATAATACGGTAGCGCTAGACATATTTCCATACAATCGTAAAACTTCTTTTGTATCGTCTATATTCTTTCCTAAAGACCCAAATAAATCTTCAACAGTCTGAACTATTTTCTTACCTCCTGGATGAAAAATTAAATGGTTTATATCTTCAATTGTTAGATTATTTCGCTCTAAGAAAGGGTGAACTATCATTGGAAAATGATTTGAAATAGTTTCTGGAACAGATTTATCTAAAATCATTTGCAACCCAGAGTTTACCAATTTAAAACCCATCATATGAGTTGAATCATAAAAATGATACATCGCTTCATCTATAATTTTAGGACCCTTATCTTCTTCATAAGATGATAAAATAACACTTGCGGCTCCATCTCCAAAAATTGCAGCACTCACAATATTTACCATAGAAAAATCTTCTAATTGAAAGGTGGCAGTGGGAGATTCTACTGCTATCACAGCAGCTCTTTTATTTGGATTGGCTTGTAAGAAATTTTTTGCATAAATAATTCCCGAAACTCCTGCTGCACATCCCATTTCTGTCACCGGAAGTCTCACAATATCTTGTCTCATTTGCAAACTATTAATTAAATAGGCATCTACAGAGGGAATCATAATTCCTGTACAACTAACAGTAATAATATAATCTATATCTGTAGGCTGTAAGCTTGCTTTTTCTAACGATTTTTTTAATGACTGTTCTGCCAAAGTTGTAACCTCCCGAGCATAAATCTTATTTTTATCTTCAAAAGACGAATTCAAAAAAACTTCTTCTGCATCCATAATAGAGTAACGCCTGTCTACACCGGCTCCTTCAAAAAGCTTTAAAACTTTTCGTTGAAACCTTGTTTCCTGACCCTGCATCCATAGTTTTACAAACGGAATAATGTCTTTAGTTTCTCTAGTATGTTTTGGTAGCTGTTTCGCTACAGATAATATTTTTACGCTCATAATATTTCCTAAAAAGCAGGAATTCTTTTAATGAATAGGATCTTTTTTTAAAATCCATAAATATCTAAAAGCCCATTTCCATTGAATTGAAAAAGGCACGTGTACTTGTGTTAAAATAGCCTCTAACTCTTTTCTTTTAAAAGCCCGCAAAACAGAGGTTAGGCCATCTTCTCTAACCATCTTATTTTTAATAAAAAGCCCTATCAGTTTAAAAAGATAGTACGCAAGTCTATGCCTATGTAAATCATTCACAACCGCTCCAATTGTTGCTTTTTGAACCGTTGGTTTTAAAAAAGAGATGAGTTCCTCACTTTTAAAATGGTGCAAAAACAAGGTGCACAAAACAACATCATATGTCTGCTTTTTAAACTCTTCTGAAAAAATGTCAATCGTTTCAAAACTCAACTCTGGATAATCTATAGACAGTTCTCTTGCATATTCTATAGCTGCTTCGTTTGCATCTATTCCTATAAGTTTAAACCTGTAGTTGTTCTTTCTACCAAACTTAGCAACATCTCTTAAAATGTCTCCATGCCCACAACCCAAATCTACCATGGTAATTGTCTTGTTTTTAGAGGATGTTTTAAGTAATTTTTTTAAACCTTTAATAGTTACTGAGTTTCCACCTAGAAGTCTGTTAATGGTTTCTAGTTTATCTAAGGTGTCTCTAAACATAACTCCTTCAAGAGTAAAATCGTCCATCATTTCTGTTGCTGAAGAACGGCGAGAAGTATCAACTAAAAAACTCATAGTGGGCGCAACTGTTTTCCGTGGGTAAATTTGATCATTTTAGGCAATAATGAGGGTATTCTTTTTAAAATTGAATACGCTATTTGAGAAATGGTTTGATTTCTAAATAACCATGCGATAAAATGGCCTGCTTTTAATCGTATTTTAAATTCTTTATTCCAATCTCTAAGATACTGTTTTTCTAGACCTTCTCTCGTTTTTATTTCGCCATTTAAAAACTGAAGTATTCGAGTGCTTGCCAATTTTGCGCTAGAAATAGCCATTCCCATTCCGTTGCCACATAGCGGATGAATCATTCCTGCAGTATCTCCGCACATAATAATATGGTCTTCTACCGGGTTTTTAGTTTGAAAAGAAACTTGACTAATGGTTAGTGGTTTTTCAAAAACAGGTGAAGATTCTTTGAATATTTTTCTTAAATGTTTGTTTTTAAAAACAACTTGTTCTTGAAAGTCCGTAATGTTTTTATGTTTTTTAAACGAGCGGTATTCTGTAATATAACAAACATTAATTGCATTGTTTTCTACTTTAGATACGCCACAATAGCCACCTTTAAAATTATGTAATGCCACCAAGTTTTCTGGAAACACCCCTTTTACATGAATTTTAACGGCCAAATATGGAGATTTTTTTTGAATGAATTTCCGCTTCATTTTTTGGTCTAAAGAAGATCTTTTCCCAAAAGCACCTACGGTAACTTTACTTTGAAATACTCCAGAACTTTTTGTTGTAATTGTGAAAGAATCTTTTTTAAAGTGAATAGAATCTACCGTGTCTTTTAAGATTTTAACACCGTTTAAACGTGCTTTTTTTACCAATAAATCATCTAAAAAATAACGACTCATTCCAAAACCTCCTAAGGGTAATTCTCCTTTTATTAGATTACTTTTTGTGGTACTTATATGAACTTTTGTGATCTGTTTAGCCCCTTCATTTATTGGGTTAATCCCTAGAGAATTTAAATATGGCAGTACTTCATTAGAAATATATTCTCCACATACTTTGTGCTTAGGGTATTCATTTTTTTCGATTAATAATACCCGTTTCTTACGTGTAGATAAATGAATAGCACTTGTTAATCCGGCCAACCCTCCGCCCACTATAATTACATCAAATGTTGTTGTTATTTTCAATTGTTATTTTGTAGCAGAATATTCTACTTGAATTTTTACATTATTAGACAAAACAAAACTCCGGCCACCTACATTAAAATTTTTACGATTAAGTGTTATTAAAGCACTTAACGTTAACATTGAATTATTTTCTGAAACATCTATTGGTATTTCTATCTTTTTTTTAATTCCTTTAATGCTTAGCGCCGCAAAAAGAATAAGGTCGCCATCTGTATTCTCTTCAATTTTAGAAGACTCTAATCTAATTTTTGTATAGTTAATAGCATCAAAATAATCTTCTTCTAATAAGTGTTTGTCTCTCCCGACTATACCTGTAGAAATAGAATTTACCATAACAACTGCGTTGATATAGCTATTAGAAAGGTCTTTGTAATTAAAGTTTGTTTTAATAGTTGCCTTGTTAAAAACACCGTCTACGGATATCCCAAAATTTTTAATGGTAAACAACACTGTTGTTTGCTCATTGTTTTGTGTCCATTCTTGAGAAAAAAGAGCGCTGGTGAATATTAATAAAAGAAATACAACTGTTTTTTTAAGCATTGTAGTAAAGATACTAAATATAAGGAGTTCTTTAGTCTAGCAAGTCAGCCAATTCCTTTCCAACCAATGAGCCAATAGCTACACCCATGCCACCTAAGCGAACCCCACAAAAGACGTTTTCAGAAAGTTGTTTTACAATAGGTTTTTTTTGATTTCCAACACCCATAATACCACTCCAACGATGTGTTATTTGAAAGTCTGTATTTGGTAAAATGGTAGTTTTTAAAAGTTCTTCTAGTTTGTTTTGAATTCTGTTGGTCTGTCCAAATTCTGTGGTTTCTTCTGTCTTAAAATCTAGATTTCTTCCGCCTCCTAATAAAATTCTATTATTAATATTTCTAAAATAATAATACCCTTCCTCTAAGTGAAAAGTTCCTTTAATGTGAAGATTTTTTATAGGACTTGTTATGAGTACCTGCGCTCTAGCGGGAGCTACGTTTTCTTGAAGCAGTTCTTTGGAGAATCCGTTGGTGGCAAAAAACAATTTAGACGCTGTAAAGACTCCTTGATCTGTTTCAATCTTCACCTTGTTCGTGTCTTCTGAAAACCCTTGAACGGTTGTATTATTTAAAATTATTATTCCTTTTTGTTGTGCTATTTTTAATAATTGAGACACCATTTTTCCAGTATCTATCTGGCCCTCAAATTGATTTACTAAATAGGTAGGCACCGTCTTTTTAAACTTAAACTTATTGTGAACTGAAGAAAAAACAGCGTTTTTAAAAAGTGGAAATAATAACTGATTTAATTCCGCTGTTTTTTTCTCACATTCTTCAAAAAAAGCTTCATCGGAAAATAACTCATACCCATAATGGTGTTGGTAATCTATGTTCTTATCTCCTAATAGATTTCTTAATAGTTGTAAGCCTTCCCATCTCTTTTTTACCAACTGAAAAACCTCTTGCTCTGAATGTGTTTTAAGGTCGCTTAACAATTCTGAAGTGCTTCCAAAACAAGCAAAACCAGCATTTTTTGTGCTAGCTCCTTGCGGAAGTAGGCCTTTTTCTAAAATAATGATTTTTGATGTTGGAAAACGCTCTCTTAAATTAATTGCACAATTTAAACCTACGATTCCACTACCAATAATTACAAAATCATTGCCAGTAAACCATTCTTTATATTCCCAGTAACTGTAATTCATTATACTAATTTTTCAAAGCAATTACTATCTTCCATTTGAGCGTACTGACCGTAATTTGTAATGCTTCTATATCCAGATTTTTTATAAAATTTATTGGCTTCTAGCTGACGGCTTCCTGTCTCTAAAATACATTTTATAAATCCTTCTTCTGAGGCCCATGTCTCTAAAGAACTTAAGACGGTATTGGCAACTCCAGAACCCCTATGTGCTTGTTTTACATACATCCTTTTTATTTCAGCAGTATTTGCATCAAACTTTTTAAAAGCTCCACATCCAATTGCTTGTTCGTTTTGGTAAGCAACCACCACATGATTTATTTTTTTTAAACTATTAAACTGACTATAGAACTCATGATCTTCGCCGTCTGTTATTTTAAAATAGGCGTCTAACTCAGTTATTAAAACCTGAAAATCTAAATTATTATTGTCTGTTCTAATGATTCTTTTCATTTGAAATACCACTCTTGTTTGAAATTCTATTTCTTATTAAAAGCACAAAGTGATTTTATACTTAAAACTCTAACATTAACTGAACCCAAACAGGTTCTTTTTTTGCTGTGTCTAAGTTAGAAAAAGAAATACCTAATAAGCGTACAGAATTTTTAAATTTTTCTTGGTATAATAACTCTTTTACAATTTGCATAATTTCATGTTTTTTTTGGACAAAATTTTGTACAGTTTTACTTCTTGTTTGTTGGGTAAAGTCACTGTATTTAATTTTTAAGGTAATTGTTTTTCCTTTTGTTTCTGACGCTATCATTCTTCTCTCTAACTCTTCTGCAATTTTATAAAGTCTTTCTAGCATAAAAACTTCAGAAGAAATATTCTCAGAAAAGGTTCTTTCTGCTGCTATAGATTTTCTAATTCTATTGGGTTTTACTGTACTGTGATGAATTCCTCTTACAATATTATAATAGTACGTTCCAGACTTTCCAAAGAGCTTTGTTAGCTCTTCTAGTGGTTTGTTTTTTAAATCTAATCCATTAAAAATTCCTAGGTTATTCATTTTTGCAGCGGTTACCTTTCCTACACCGTAAAATTTATTGATAGAAAGTTCTTCTAAAAAAAGAAGCACTTCCTCAGGGTTAATTGTTTTTTGTCCGTTAGGCTTGTTAATATCTGACGCTACTTTTGCTATAAACTTATTGATAGATATTCCGGCAGAAGCTCTTAAGCTTAATTCACTGTATATACGATCTCTAATTTCTTGCGCAATTAAACTTGCAGATGGGTTCCCTTTTTTATTTTCTGTAACATCTAAATAGGCTTCATCTAAGGAAAGAGGCTCTACTAAATCTGTATACTCGTAAAAAATTTGTCGAATTTTAGTTGATATTTCTTTATATCGTTCAAAGTCTGTTTTTACAAAAATAAGATGTGGGCATTTTTGTCTGGCCAAAACACCACTCATTGCAGATCTAACTCCATATTTTCTGGCTTCGTAACTCGCAGCGGCAACAACACCTCTTTTTCCGCCACCACCAACAGCAATAGGTTTTCCTTTTAGCTCTGGGTTGTCTAATTGTGCAACGGAAGCATAAAAAGCATCCATATCTACATGAATAATTTTTCGATATTGAAGCGTGTGGTTCACGCTATAAATTTACAAAACTTTGATTTTATAATAGAACATCTATTACATTGATTATCACAATCAGTCCAGTAATAATTCCTAGTACTAAATCCATTTGGTTTGCTAAGTATTCCATTTGATTTTCTATTTTTTTTGCTAAATAAGCATATAAAAAAAGAAGAGTAAACGTTCCTACTGCAGAGCCTAAAACAAAGAAAACATTATTAATAAGAGTAAACTCATACCAATGCATCATCACCAGAAAGCTAGTAACACCAAAATAAAAAGGGATTGCAAACATGTTTAAAGAAGATAGTAAAATGCCAGAAACAAAGCCCTTCCCTTTTCTACCGTTGTTGTTTAATTGTTTCTTTTTTTGCTTCCTTACATTGCTAAAGAAGAACACCGAAAGCCCAATAAAAGCAATGATTCCTGCATGTTGAAGCACAATTAAATGCCTTGGGTTGTCTAGTAATATTTTTGAAAAACTAACAGCAATATAAGCCTGAATTATCACAATTACAGAAACTCCTGCAGAAAAATAAATTGCTTTCTTTTGTGTTTCTTTAATGCTTATTTTAACAGAGGTCATGTTTAACATGCTTGGAAACAGGGTTCCTAAAAAGGACGTAATAAAACCTATTAAAAGGTGGTGTATAATTTCCATAAAAACAATTGTGGTTTTTTTACAAATATGACGTTTTTTAAAAAGAAAAAAGCGCCTTAATGGCGCTTTTTTCTTTTATTAATATCGAAATTAAACAATTCCCTGAGCCAGCATTGCATCTGCTACTTTTACAAAGCCAGCAATATTTGCCCCTTTAATATAATCAATAGTTCCATCATCATTCTTTCCGTAGGCAACACAAGAATCATGGATGTCTTCCATAATGTCTTTTAAGCGGTCGTTTACTTCTTCTCTAGACCAACTTAAACGAAGTGAATTCTGACTCATTTCTAAACCAGAAGTGGCAACTCCTCCTGCATTTGAAGCTTTTCCAGGAGCAAATAAAATTTTTGCTTTTTGAAACTCGTGAATTGCTTCTGGAGTAGAAGGCATATTTGCGCCTTCAGAAACACATGTACATCCGTTAGAAACTAATGTTTTTGCTTCTTCACCGTTTAATTCGTTTTGAGTTGCACATGGTAAAGCAATATCACATTTAACAGACCAAGGTCTTTGGCCTGCAACGTATTTTGCTGTTGGGTAGGTGTCTACATACGCGCTAATTCTTTCTCTTCGTATATTTTTAAGATTCATTAAGAATGTTAACTTTTCTGAATCTATCCCCTCTTCATCTAAAATATATCCTCCAGAATCAGACATTGTTAATACAGTTGCACCAAGCTCAATTGCTTTTTCGGCGGCATATTGTGCTACATTTCCAGATCCTGAGATAACAACTCTTTTTCCACTAAATGAATCGTTATTTACTTTCAACATATTGTCTGCAAAGTACACTGTTCCGTATCCTGTTGCTTCTGGTCTGATTAAAGAGCCTCCCCAAGAAGCTCCTTTTCCTGTTAAAACACCTGTGAAAGAATTTTTTAATTTTTTATACATTCCAAACATAAAACCAATCTCTCTTCCACCAACTCCAATATCTCCAGCAGGAACATCTGTATTATGGCCAATATGTCTAAATAATTCACTCATAAAAGCATGGCAAAAACGCATAATTTCGTTATCCGATTTTCCTTTAGGATCAAAATCTGCCCCTCCTTTACCACCACCCATAGGAAGTGTTGTTAGTGAGTTTTTAAAAACTTGTTCAAAAGCTAAAAACTTTAAAATACTCGCATTTACTGTTGGATGAAAACGCAGCCCTCCTTTGTAGGGTCCAATAGCCGAATTCATTTGAATTCTATACCCTCTATTTACTTGAATTTCTCCAGAGTCATCAACCCAACTTACTCTAAATGATATAAGTCTTTCTGGCTCTACCATTCTAAGTAGAATGTTTTTGCCATGGTAAATATCATTCTCAACGATATAAGGGATTACAGTTTCTGCTACTTCTTGAACAGCTTGAATAAATTCTGGCTCATGATGATTTCTCTGTTTCACCAACTCCATAAAAGCATTAATTTTTGCTTCCATATGCTTATTTTGATTTGTTGTTTACTTGTTTAAATAAGCCACAAAGATATATATTTTAAGACATCTTAATAATACTTTTTTTATTTTGTTTCTCTCTGAAGTATCAGTATTCAATCGTTTTCGTGTAGAATTTCGTTTTACCAAGGAAATTGAATTACTTTCTTTATAAAAAATGTAAATTTGTTCTTTATTTATTTGATTATAAAACATGTTAGACAAGGTTAAAGAACTCATTGAAGAAGTTCGTTTATTTAAAGCAACTTCAAAAGCAGATGTAGAAACTTTTAGGATTAAATACCTAGGAAGCAAAGGGTTGTTAAAGGGGTTGTTTTCTGAATTTAAAAATGTTGATGCTGAATTGCGTAAAGATTTTGGCCAAGCTTTAAATAATTTAAAAAAAGCCGCTGAAGAAAAAGTAACTCTTTTAAATGATACGTTAGAAAGTTCTGAAGGTGAAAAAAGTTTTTATGGTGACTTAACAAGGCCTTCTGAACCTATACAATTAGGCTCTAGGCATCCTATTTCTTTGGTAAAAAATCAAATAATAGAGGTTTTTAACCGTATTGGTTTTACTGTTTCTGAAGGGCCAGAAATTGAAGATGATTGGCATAATTTTACTGCCTTAAATCTTCCTGAGTATCATCCGGCAAGAGACATGCAGGATACTTTTTTTATTGACAAAAACCCAGATACCCTTCTAAGAACTCACACCTCATCGGTTCAGGTTCGATATATGGAAAACAACAAGCCGCCTATAAGAACAATTTCTCCAGGAAGGGTTTTTAGAAATGAAGATATTTCTGCAAGAGCTCATTGTATTTTTCATCAAGTTGAGGGCTTATATATAGATACTGATGTTTCGTTTGCAGACTTAAAACAAACCTTATTGTATTTCACAAAAGAGATGTTTGGAAAATCTAAGATTAGATTACGCCCCTCTTACTTTCCATTTACAGAGCCAAGTGCAGAGGTAGATATTTACTGGGGTCTAGAAACTGAAACTGATTATAAAATTACCAAAGGTACTGGCTGGCTAGAGATTATGGGTTGTGGCATGGTAGATCCTAACGTCCTAAAAAATTGCAATATAGACCCTACCGTTTATAGCGGTTATGCTTTTGGAATGGGGATAGAAAGAATTGCAATGTTGCTATATCAAATTCCTGATATTAGAATGTTTTATGAAAACGATGTTCGTTTCTTAGAACAGTTTAAGTCTGTTCTTTAAACTTCCTTTTCTCAAGTACTTTAAAAAATAGTTGTTTACAGAATAACATGTTTCATTTATGAAAAAAGATCTTCAAATTCCTTTAGTTTCTGGTGTTGAAATAGCGATGGTTTATGAATATAATGAACTTTATAAAACAGACGATTGGAATGTGTATATCATCAACAATAATAATGTTGATATGGAAATGATTGTTATTGTCTCTCAAGGGTTTTCTAAAACAAAAAAAAGCACATTACTTCGTAAAAAATTAGACAACTTACCTGCAAATTCTTTTGCAAAGGTAGAATTTGTTCAGCCAGAATTATTTGTGCTAAATAATCGTTTTCAAGTTTCTTTTTTTGAAAACAATCAACTAAAAGATAAAACATTTCTCTTCAAACAAAACACCATTAAAGAAGGAAACTTACGAATGATTCCAGAAATTAAGAAAAGAGGAATTTTAGCTAAATAAATTCGTAACTTACTGCTGTCTTTGTACATAAATAAAAAAGACAAATCTCAAAAATTGTTAAGTCTCAAAATAAGTTATGAAAACCTTCTCGTTTTTCAATAGAGAAAAAACCATTAAAGAATTACAGTCAGAAGAGTTTGATTTGTTAATTGTTGGTGGCGGAATTACAGGAGCAGGAATTGCTTTAGATGCTGCCTCCAGAGGCATGAAAGTTGCTTTAGTAGAAAAAAATGACTTTGCTTCAGGAACTAGTAGTAAATCAACAAAGCTAATTCATGGAGGCTTAAGATATCTAAAACAGTTAGATTTTTGGCTAGTAAAAGAAGTAGGAACAGAGCGCGCAATTGTGCATAAATTAGCGCCACATTTAGTAATTCCAGAAAAAATGATTTTACCTTTAATTGATGGCGGAACCTATGGTTCTTGGTTAACATCATTTGGCTTAAAGGTATACGATGTTTTGGCTGATGTAGAAGGTGACGATAAACGCAAAATGTTAGACAAAGAAGAGGCTTTAGAGAAAGAGCCACTTCTTCCTAAGAGTATTTTAAAAGGTGCTGGTTACTATGCTGAATATAGAACAGATGATGCTCGTTTAACATTAGAGATTATAAAAACAGCATTAAATTATAACTTGAAAACAATTAATTATGCAGAGGTTTTAGGGTTTTTACACACAAAAAATCGTGTTGTTGGAGCAACCGTAAAAGATGTTTTTACTGATTCTGAATTTAAGATTAAAGCAAAGTATATTGTAAACGCAACAGGTCCTTGGGTAGATACCTTACGTCAAAAAAATCATTCTACAGCAGACAAAAAGTTGCGATTAACGAAAGGTGTTCATTTAGTGGTGGAGCATGATAAATTGCCGATAAAACAGTCTGTATATTTTGATGTACCAGGTGGGCGAATGATGTTTGCAATACCTCGAGGAAAAGTTACGTATTTTGGCACAACAGACACAGATTATCAAGCAAACAAAAACAATATAAAAACAAGTTTAGTAGATGCTACATATCTTATCTCTGCAGTAAATAACATGTTTCCTGACATTACTATTTCATTAAATGATGTAAAGTCTTCTTGGGCTGGGTTGCGCCCTTTAATTCATGAAGACGGAGCCTCTGCTTCTGAGTTATCAAGAAAAGATGAAATATTTGTTTCTGATTCAGAATTAATTTCTATTGCAGGAGGAAAACTAACAGGCTATCGTAAAATGGCAGAACGAATTGTAGATTTGGTTACCAAAAAATACAGTCGCAGGTTCTTTAAAAATTTTAAAGAAATACAAACAGAAGAAATTATACTTTCTGGTGGTGCATTTGCTAATTTTGGTGAGGTAAAAGGCTACACAAACATCATATACAAGAAAATCGCTGAAAAGCAGTTTGATAAAAAAGATGCAGAGTATTTAGTCTATAATTATGGTAAGCAAGCCGATATTATTTTAAAAAAGTTTGATGAATTAACGGGTAAAGATCCGCAAGAAAAAATAATAAAAGCCGAAGTTTGGTTTACTATTCAATACGAAATGGCTTGTTCTCCAGTAGATTTTTTTATGCGAAGAACAGGAAGGATTTATTTTAATATAGATAGTGTTAATCGTTATAAGACTCTCGTTTTAAATGAATTTTCAAACTATTTTTCTTGGGATAAAGAGACCTTAGAAAAAAACAAAAAAAAGCTATTAAAAGAATTACAACAAGCTACTTCTTTTAAATAGAAAATCACTCTTTTTCGTGTGCTTCTAAATCTTTAGTTAAATCTAATTTTCTTAAAGTAGGATTTGCTATTCCAGTAGCAACAACGGTAACTAAAGTCATTGTTCCGCCAAAAACAACTGCAGTAACTGTTCCCATTAATTTAGCAGTTACTCCGCTTTCAAAAGCACCTAGCTCATTAGAAGAACCAACAAACATTGAGTTTACGGAAGAAACTCTACCGCGCATATGATCTGGTGTTTTTAATTGTAAGATTGTTTGTCTAATTACCATAGAAACGCCATCTGTAACGCCACTAAAGAATAAGGCAATAACAGAAACCCAGAAAAAGGAAGATAGTCCGAAAACAATAATGCAAACACCAAAACCAAAAATAGCCACTAAAAGCTTCTTTCCTGCATTTTTACTAATGGGAATATAAGCAGTAACCAACATGGTTAGAAAAGAGCCAACAGAAGGCGCCGCAACTAAAATACCAAACCCTTGTGGGCCTACTTTTAAAATATCTTCTGCAAAAACGGCTAACAAAGCTATGGCTCCTCCAAATAAAACAGAAAACATATCTAAAGTTAGTGCTCCTAAAATTGCTTTTGTTTTAAAGACAAAACGAACCCCTTCTTTTAAACTTTGTAAGACAGGCTCGCCTATTTTAGGATTTAAAACCGGTTTTCTTTTAATTTTAAATAGTAAAAAAAACGAAAAAGTAACCAAGAAGAAAATGATGCTTAAAGACCAGTGTACACCAATCCAATTAATAGAGAATCCTGCAAAAGCAACCCCTAAAACTCGTGCCATTTGCCACAAAGAACTGTTCCAGGTTGCTGCGTTTGGATATATCTTTTTAGGGACAATTAATGCAACTAAAGAAAAGATAATGGGACCAAAGAATGCTCTTAAGAAACCACCAAAAAAAACAAAGGCATATATTAAATATAATAGTGTTTGTGTTGAAAGCGCTCTACTAACAGCGTCTGATGTAATCCAAAAAAGACCAAAACTAATTAAAGAAAAGGCTGCAATACATAAAGCCAATAGGTTTCTTTTTTCTTTTTGATCTACAATATGACCCGCAAATAAAGCCATAGATAGGGCAGGAATAATTTCCATTAAACCAATAAGCCCAAGATATAGAGGATCTCCTGTTAGCTCGTACACCTTCCACTCTATCACAATAAATTGCATAGACCAGCCAAAAATAAGCGCAAAACGAACTAATAGAAAAATGTTAAACTCTCTAATTCTCAAGGCCGCGTAAGGGTCTTTTTTTTTCATTTTACTGCTAAAATAGTATAAATCACACAACCCTAAGGTTATAAAAAAATGAGGCTACTAGGTAGCCTCATTTTAAAAAATATAAAAAATTTATGTTTTACTTAGAAATAATAACTCTTTTAGTTGTACTTCTATTTCCTTGAGATACTTTTAATAAATAAATTCCACTTGCAAGTTTTCCTGTAGCTATAGGCTCATCAAATAACGATTGGTTATTTGTATGATTAGAACTATAAATTCTTCTTCCTTGTAAATCAAATAAAGCTATTTTTATAATATCGTTTGATATTGTCTCAAAACGCACATTAACTATACCATTAGATGGGTTTGGATAGATAGATACATTTGATAAATTAAACGAATTAGTGCTCAGTGTAGTTGCTTCTAAATTAATAACTTGGTTTGGCAACCACCCGTTTAAAGAATTGGTAATATCTACTGTAAATGAATCTGTAAAAAGCACCGTTTGTGTATTTGTGTATCCTATGATGCCAGAATCTACATCTGCTTGGGTATAAGTTCCTCCAGTAGCTAAAGTAACGCCATTTTTTGTAATTACCCCTTTGGTTGGTGCCACAACAATAGTATATACTTGTTGTAGGGCTGTCTCTGAAGCTGTTGTTGCAGTCATATCAGAAGCTATAAAAGTAGTGCTTGCATTTGCTGAAACATTAACTGTACTAGATGAAAACTCTGGTACCGATAGATTAGCTTCTGCTGTACAAACGGTTATGGTTGCTCCATCTAAACTTCCTGTTGTGAAGGTTCCTCCATTTTGAAAAGTATTGTCATTTGCAACTAACAACCAAGTTCCTAAAGAGCTTTTTCCTGCAGAACTAGCTAAACCTTGGGCTGGTTTAATAGTTCCTGAGATTGCTGGGTCTGCTGTTCCGCACACCAAGTCTTCTCCGTTATCATCAAATATAGCACCAGTAACATTGGCTACTTGATCACAAACATTTTCCAAAAGAATAGTTGCGTTAGACCCTAAAGCCTCTGGTTCTTGAATTAACACTTCTAACTCTCCAATAGCAACGTGAGAGATATCTACATTGACTTTTAATCTACTAATTATTAAGTCATCTGTAATCTCAATAGGTAAGAAAGCTACAACGGAAGAACCACCGCCTAAACGATCTTCCTCAAAGTCTGTTGCGGTATAGGTATTTGAACAATCTTCAGAACCGGCTGTTTGAAAGCTGTAAATTACAGGAGATATTGCTAAACCACATTGATTAGTTGGATTAACTCTCCAATAGTAAATACTATTTTCAGTAAGACCTGTTGCTGTAAATTTTAAATCTGATTGAGTTGATGTTGCTATAATGTTTGTAAACGAAGGATTGTCAGAGAGCTCTACCGTATACGATTCTGCATTTATATTTTCGTTCCATTCTAATTCTATCTCTGGAAATAAAACACCTGCACTCTCATTTACAGGAGATGATAAGCTCATTGGGTTGTCTGTAAACTCTGGGTGTACCACTCTTAGCTCTACCTTCTTGTTTTGTGTTTCGTCTCCGTTAGTTGCAATAATATTTATGTCGTATGTTCCTGATGCAACATCTTCTAAAGCACCTACAGTAAGCGTTATCTCTCCGTTATCACTAATTGATGTTTGTGAAAAAGAAGCGGTTGCTCCTGCTGGTAAATTGTCAACAGAAACTGTTGTTGTGGTTTGAATTTGTTGCGTGTAATCAAACTTAAATTCTGCATCTTCAGTTGAACACTGAATGATTTCTGGGTTTGTACTTGTTAGGTTAATATCAGAAAGAGAGCCTGTTACTATTAATGAAAAGTTTTGTAAATCGTTTGTTAGTGCTCCTTTATGTGAAACTGTAACAAGGTACTCTCCTGAAGCAGCAGCAATCTCTATTTTTTCATATGGATCAACTAAATTATCTCCCAATTCATTTGTGTTTACAGAAGTTAATTTCCAAGGTAAGAATGTTGTTGTCTCACCGTCAATTACTTGTGTAACTCTAATATCTAAATCATTAACTAAAGCAGGGGTAGGGTCGTTTACACCATTAGTGTTTTGTTCTCCAGCAACATCTGTCCATGAAATTGAAGCCACTAAAGGGTTTATACCATCAGATTTTACATTCATAATGAACGTATCTTCATTATTTAAGGTTTCTTCTTTCACAACACTCGCAAAACCAGCTTTGTTAATTGTTTCTACTGCAAATTTTGTGTTTAATAAACCCCAACCAGTAGTTGCATCTGGGCCAATTAATGATTGTGAGGGTGAAGAAGAATTATCTGGTGTAATATCATCTGCCGTGTGAAGTGCTAATCCTTTCAGGGTAGCACCTAACATAAAAGATCCGTTTATATTGTTATAATGTTGTTGAACCAGTAATAAAGAACCCATTACATTTGGGCCAGACATAGAAGTTCCTGTATAATTACCATAACCACTATCACCGCCTACTGGAGAGATAAGACCGGATCCATTACCGGTAATATCTGGCTTTATTCTTAAATCATCTGTTGGACCTTCAGAACTCCCGTTGTTTCTATTCATAGAAACTAAATTTCCATCTTCGTCTATTACTGCGTCTTGGCCATTAGCAACTGTTAAGTTGTTTTTAGCGGTTGTCATTCCACTTAATTTATCAAATAGTGCATTTCCTTCTAAGGGATCTGTGTTTGCTGAATTATTTGAACCGTCATTTCCAGCAGAAACTACCTGAAGATAATAAGGAGCATTATACATAATTGCATCAAATTCTTTAGCATCATAACCATATATACCTGCACCATCTCCAATATTATCCAAAGGGTAACCATATGAATGGTTAGACAGTAACATTCCGTTTCCTGCTGCGGCTGCTCCTTCAGGAACATCTAGGCTCCAGCGGTAAGACACGGCTTTTGCTTGAGGCGCCATTCCTTTGGCTTCTGGATTAACACCTGAAGCTAAAATTGTACCTGTTACATGTGTTCCGTGATCACTATATTGGTTTTCGTCATCTCCTATAGTAACCCTGTCGTCTCCTCCAGGACCATCAAATTCTTGATGTTCTGTGAACACCCATCCTCCGTCCCAAACATACGCAGTCATTCCTTGTCCTTCTAATTCTAAGCCTAAGCTACCTCCTGTATTAAGATGGTTTACTCTGGTTGAAATTGCAGCGTTCTGATTAAGTGTTTTATAGTAAATTGGTTGGTTATCTTCAGAAACCTTCATCAGCTCGTGAAAAGAACCGTTTTCTGTAAATGTTATTGGCCATCCTTTAATCTGGGCCATTGCTAAAGCTTTTTCTTTTGCTTCTGTTAGCCTTAGTTTTGAAGATTCTTCAATGTTTATTAATTGTTCTGTGTTATTTGCCTTCTTAATCTCTTTTATTTGATCTTTTGTTTGAGAAACAACAAAAGTAATTGACAAGAATAAGGAAAAAACTAACAGTTTTTTGAAGTAATTTTTTATCATTTTTTTATATTTTATATATTCCCATTTCATTTTTAAAAATAAATTAGTTTTATTATGCAACTAATTGATTTAATTGGTTTTATATTATTTTCAGCGAAGATAACAATTTGATTTCTATTATTTTATTTTTTAACATTATGCATTATTTCTTCATATCCATCAGAATAGCAAACGTTTGATTAATGTCTTTCTCTTTTACAACAATCGTCATCTCATTGGTTGTAGAAATAATTTCTTGTAGCGAGATATCTGCCCATGCTAATTGTTTTAAAATAAAATAATAAAATCCTGATTGCTCTAAATTACCCTCTGGAAGCTTTATGGTTATTGAGGCCAAATTCTCCACATTGTGAATTAATTTCTCATGAATGAAAAATTCTTGAATGTAGGGTTTTAATGGTTCGCTTATAACAATGTTGGTCTCAAAAATCCCTCTAGATACCGTAATAAACGAATCGTCGTTTTCTGCTGCTACAGAAAGAATTCTAGCACTTTCTTTTAAAAGAGATTTTGTGTTTTTGTAGGTATAATCACTTAAATCTGAACGAACAATAAAATCACCTAAAGAAAGCGTAAGTTTTTTAATATTCTTTCGTATTCTTAATTCACTTGCAGGAGAAAGCCTATTAATTGCCATCATTACAGCCCCTACTTTAACTTGTTTTTTTAACAGTTTAGCTACCTCTGGAAGTATAACTCTTGCTAACGAAGAAACATTTATTAATTTTTCATTTAAGGCCTCCTCTATAAAAGGTGTTTTTCTAATGGTGCTTTCTACTGCTTCTTGGATGGTTTTCATTCTTGTTATATTTACAACAATTTGTTGTATTTTTTACAAAAATATATAATTAGAGCTGATTATAAAACAAACCTCCTCGCTTAATGAAAGAAAATTTTTAAAAGTTAATAATTCTTTCATCTCGTAACCAAAACTAGGTTGATTTATTATATTTGTTTCTAACAATACAAAACAATGAAAGTTCAAATAATTAATAAGTCTAAACACGAAATACCTAGCTACAAGACTTCTCTTTCGGCAGGAATGGATATACGTGCTAATATTGAAGAGCCTATTACACTAAAACCCTTAGAGCGAATGATTATAAAAACAGGGTTATTTATTGCATTACCCGCTGGTTTGGAGGCCCAAGTAAGACCAAGAAGTGGTCTTGCGGCCAAAAAAGGAGTTACTGTTTTAAACAGTCCTGGTACTGTAGATGCAGATTACAGAGGAGAAATTGGTGTTATTTTAGTCAATTTATCCAACGAAGATTTTATAGTAAATGATGGAGAGCGTATCGCTCAGTTGGTGATTGCAAAACACGAACAAATTAACTGGAAAGAAGTAACTGTTTTAAATGAAACAGAAAGAGGCGCTGGTGGTTTTGGCAGTACTGGAGTATAAACTAAAAACCCACCTAAAAATTAGTGGGTTTTTAATTATCATATAACTTTATTTTCTATTGATTGTCTATCGCTTCTTTAATTTTTCCTTCTAGTTCTTCTGCTAAATCTGGATTGTCTTTTATTAAAGACTTTACAGCATCTCTACCTTGTCCTAATTTGGTTTCTCCATAGCTAAACCAAGAACCGCTTTTCTTTACAATGCCTAATTCTACACCAAGGTCTAACACTTCTCCAACTTTAGAAATTCCTTCACCGTACATAATATCAAATTCAGCAATTTGAAAAGGTGGTGCCACTTTATTTTTTACAACTTTAACCTTTGTTTGGTTTCCAATCACTCGATCACCATCCTTAATTTGAGTTCTTCTTCTAATATCTAAACGAACCGAAGCATAAAATTTTAAAGCATTTCCACCAGTTGTTGTTTCTGGGTTTCCAAACATTACTCCAATTTTTTCTCGTAATTGATTGATAAAAATAACCGTACACTTTGTTTTACTAATAGTTCCTGTTAGTTTACGAAGTGCTTGAGACATTAAACGAGCGTGTAGCCCCATTTTAGAATCTCCCATTTCACCTTCAATTTCAGATTTTGGAGTTAAGGCTGCAACAGAATCTATAACCACAATATCAATTGCTCCAGAACGAATTAAATTATCAGCAATTTCTAAAGCTTGCTCTCCATGATCTGGTTGAGAAATAATTAGATTATCTATATCTATTCCTAAATTGGCTGCATAAAAACGATCAAAAGCATGTTCTGCATCTATAAAAGCTGCAATTCCACCTGCTTTTTGCGCTTCTGCAATAGCATGTAGGGTAAGCGTTGTTTTACCTGAAGATTCTGGACCATAAATTTCTATAACTCTACCTCTTGGGTAACCGCCAACACCTAAAGCTAAATCTAATCCTAAAGAACCCGATGATATTGCCTCTATTTCTTCAACAACACTATCTCCCATTTTCATAACAGCTCCTTTTCCGTATGTTTTGTCTAGCTTATCCAAGGTTAATTGAAGTGCTTTTAGCTTTGCTTGTTTTTCTTTGTCTGCTGCCATAAATATTGCTTATTTTGTTTTTAAAAAGTACGACAAGGTACAAAATTTGGATAGTAATTATAAATGAAAAAAGATTATTTTTGAACCAAATTAATTCATTTTTTTTATTCTCTTTTATGGATCACCATCGTCACTTTATTTTACACAAACCTTATGGAACAATTTCTCAGTTTGTGAACCCTCATAAAAGGAAAAAAAAACTATTGGGTGAGTTTTTTAAATTTCCTGAAAAAACAATGGCAATAGGTAGATTAGATGTAAATTCTGAAGGGCTTCTTTTATTAACAACAGATGGTAAGGTAAGTGAATATGTTAGGGGTAGAAAAGTAGAAAAAGAATACTACGTTCAGGTAGATGGGTGTATTAAACAACAAGAAATTAATCGATTAATGAAAGGTGTAGAAATAGGCTTTGAAGGGAAAAAGTACATTACAAAATCTTGTAAATCCTCTCTAATACCAGAACCTTTTTTTAAAGATAGAACTCAGAAAATTAGAGATGAAAGACACGGACCAACTAGTTGGATTTCTATAACTTTAACAGAGGGAAAGTTTAGACAAGTAAGAAAAATGACCGCTGCTGTTGGGTTTCCCACATTGCGCTTAATAAGAGTTAGAATAGATACTATTCTATTAGAGCGTTTAAAACTTGGAGAGGTTAAAGAGGTGGAAAGTTTTTTTTAATTTCTTAGCATTTTAATATGAGGTATACCATCTTCTAAATAACTTTCTCCTACTTGAATAAAACCTAAAGAATTATAAAACTTAGTAAGGTATGCTTGTGCTGAAATAAGAATCTTCTTTTCTTTGAAATTATTTTCTATAAACTTAATACAATTTAATACTAATTGATGCCCGTATTTAAATTTTCTAAATTCTTTTTTTACAATAATTCTACCAATACTTGGTTCTAAAAAGTAATCTTCAGAATCGAATATTCTAGCATATGCAATTATTTTATCATCTTTTAAACCCAACACATGATATGCTATTTGATCTTTATTATCTAAATCTTGGAATACACAATCTTGTTCTACCACAAACACTTCAGATCTAAGTTGTAAAATAACATACATCTCATTAACTGTTAGTTCATTAAATTTTTTTATACTAAATTTCATTTTTAACAAACAGGTATTTTATTTACTCTATTTTGATGCCTACCTCCTTCAAAATTTGTATTTAAAAATGTTTCTACCATTTTTAACGCTTGTGGAATAGAAGTGTATCTTGCTGGTATGCATAAAATATTTGCATTATTGTGTTGTCTAATTAATTCTACAATTTCATTAGACCAACACAAACCAGCCCTTACTTCTTTGTATTTATTAGCAGTCATTGCAACACCGTTTGCACTACCACATAATAAAATACCATAATCTGCTTTTTTAGAGACGATATCTTTTGCAACAGGATGAACAAAATCTGGATAATCTACACTCTCATTTAAATCTGTCCCATAATTTTTTACTAATATTCCTTTTGATTCTAATAATTTAACTATTGCAAATTTATAAGCTGTAGCGGCGTGATCATTTCCTATAGAAATATTCATAATGGGTTGGTTTTTATCATTTTAATTAAAACAAAAATACAAATAGATATGGTTATCAACAGTTTTAAAAATTAAAAAAACATATTATTTAATAACTACTTATGTTTTAGTTAATTAACTTCTTTTAAGGAATTGTTAAG
>Ga0114995_10000160_pt1 | contig 43410 bp, 43 predicted proteins | sample ArcticOcean_MG_C_11_FD_87038 | JGI IMG/M metagenome (GOLD analysis project Ga0114995, IMG submission 87038) | Marine microbial communities from western Arctic Ocean - ArcticOcean_MG_CB2_154 | ecosystem: Environmental > Aquatic > Marine > Oceanic | place: Arctic Ocean: Canada Basin | collected... | reverse complement strand
ATATTCTCAACCACATTGGCGCAGCGGATACGTTAGGGGAAATTGAGGCGCTATTGCCCTGGAATGTACCGCAGGGTATTGCGCAGAAATAGGTGCTGATTTAAGGGCGCTTACTTTTAGGCGAGGCGAAAAATATTAAGAAATTCTGTGAAACTTCACACTACAATTGCGCCTAATGGCTAGAAAAGGGAGCCAATAAGCCACCTGATGGACAAATAATTCGATATATGGGTTGAAATATAGGATTTCATTCTCCATTTTTTGACTATGGATTTTTTTTAAAGCTTACGTATTTGGTGAGCAAGAGTAAGGCCATTGTGAACCGGTTTCCTATTACTGTCAGTAATAGATTATTAAGGCGATTTTTTCCTAAAGGAATGGCCATTAAATAATTGCCAAAAAGAAAAATTGAAAAAGCTCAGCTTTTGATTAACACAAGGCCAAGAAAAGCGCTAAACTATCTTAAAATCATTAGGGTTTTTAACGGCAAAGCGTGTGCCGCTTATTATTGCAATTTCGGGTTATTATCACTTGCACATATGATATTATAAAAAAGAAATTAATTACTTATCGTTTTAAAATAACAATCGTATTAAAAATAAACATTTTTAATTAACTCAGAATAAGACACCCATTTAAAACTAAATTTTTTTGCACCTTTAATGCAACTAATCATGGAACCATTATGACTGAATTTTCTGAAATTGCCCGCAATAAAAACCGTTTTCGTGCCGCCTGTAAAGACCTTAGTGTTGAGCAATTAGAGACTATGGCTAATCACCTGTCTGAATTTATTGACAAGCGCAAGCAAGAAGAAATCGCTCTGGCTGAGCAATCTGCCAAAAAAGATGCGGAGAAACAAGCCATTCTTGTAGCCATTGCTGAAGCAGGCCTAACCCCGGAGGACTTTTTCTCTGCCGACGCACCCACGGCCAATAAGGTAAAGAAAACTCGCAAGCCGGCCGGTAGCTGCACAATACCGCATTACCGACCCCCAAGGTATCACGTACGAATGGTCTGGCCGTGGGCGCACTCCTAAGGCCTTTGAACACTACTTCAACAACGGCGGCACTAAAGACAGCTGCCGTATTTAATGGTGATGTTTAAACATGTAGTTTAACAACCCTTCAGTAGAGGCGTCGAATTCGTCGCATTCTGCCGAGGCGTCGCCTGCCTGCCTTTTTTGAATAGCACTTAGAGTGGTTTTAGCGATCTGTTTGCCTAGCTCAACTCCCCACTGGTCGAATGGGTTAATATCCCACACCACAGCTTGAACAAACACCTTGTGCTCATATAGTGCTATTAAAGCCCCTAGGCTCTCCGGTGTAAGTTCGTCAAACATTAGCGTACTAGACGCGTGATTACCTGGATACAGCCGATCTGGCGAAGCTGCCATACTCTGTTCCCAAGTGAGCACATCATCACCCAACATGAGCACCCTAGATTGCGCTACACAATTGGCTAAGTTTAGCGCCTGCTGATACTCCAGCTGTAAGCGCGTGGCCTTTGTATACTCACTAGAGGCGGTGCGCTTAATAGGCACAATGAAATCGGCATAATAGGCAGGTGTACCTTGGTGTAACAGCTGAAAAAATGCATGCTGTGCATTAGCGCCTACATCACCCCATATTACTGGGCTCGTATCAAAATCAACTTTCTCCCCAGTGTTGGTCACAGACTTGCCGTTACTTTCCATCTCAAGTTGACTAAGGTAATTAGGTAATAACTTAAGGCGCCCGTCATAAGGCAAAATTGTGTGTGCTTTTAAGCCTAAAAAATTATTATTCCAAATACCTGTTAACGCCAACATTACCGGTAAATTCTCATGTAATTTTGCGCTTTGGAAGTGCTCATCCATGGCATGCGCACCCTTAAGAAGCTGCTTAAAACCGCCCATGCCCAATTTAATAGCTATAGGTAGGCCAATACCACTCCACAATGAGTATCGACCACCTACCCAATCCCATAGTGCAATTTGATTTTCAGAGGGTATGCCCCAGTCTGCCATACGTTCTGGAAAAGCACTGCAACCCACAAGGTGATGTTGACCAATAAGACTATCACTGGGTATTTTTTTACGTAACCAAGCGCGTGCCGTTTGTGCATTAGCTAAGGTGTCTAAGGTGGTGAAAGTTTTAGAAGCTACGATAAACAAGGTTGAGCCTTGGTCTAAGTGCTGCAGCATTTCCGCAAGCTGACTGCCGTCCATAGACGAAACAAACATCACATTAAGTGGAAATTTGGTCTCTACACGAAACTCATCTAAGGCATGACACACCATATGAGGTCCAATATCAGAACCCCCTACACCAATATTCACTACGGTGGTAATCGGCTGTCCAGAATAGCCAAGCCATTCACCTTGTTGTATTTTACTCGCAATCCTTTCCATATGTAGCAAATTTTCAGCCACTAACTCGCTAACTGACTTACCATCAATTTGAACTGCACTGTATTGATCTGAAGACCCTGCCCTTAATGCCGTATGTAACGCTGGTCGCAGTTCAGAGCGGTTCACTTCCCCGCCGCTATAGAGCGCCTCTGTAGCTTGCGCTAAGCCTTGTTGTTGCGCTAAACCTATAAGTAAATCGAATGTTTGGGGAGTAAGTTTCTGCTTGGACAAGTCCAACAAAAAACCCTGTGTGGCTATTGATAGGTCGCTAAAGCGCTTAGGCCCAGCTCCGTTAAACAGTTGTTTAAGGGAGCAAGGCAAAATATCCTTTTGTAAATGTGCTTCGAGAGCCTGCCATGCAACGCTTTGCTTTACCGTCATGGTAATTATATTCCTTCAAACTGTGTTGGACACTTGCTCTAGGGCATTGGCAATCATATTAAGGGCTTGAGACTCATCAATTACTGCTACCTGTAAATCTTGCGCCTTAATTAGTTTAGACCCCGCCTTCTCTCCTGCCACAAGGTAGTCAGTTTTCTTTGACACACTTGATGCCACCTTGGCTCCCAGCGCTTGTAATTGGGATTTTAGCTCGTCTCTCGATAAACTCACGAGGGTACCTGTAACAACAAATGAAAGCGCCTTAAAAGGCAAGTTTTGTTGCTTCGATTGAACTTCTACAGGATCGAATTCTGGCCAATATACTCCCGCACTTTGAAGGTCCCTAATCACTTTAAGGGTATCAACATCGGCAAAAAAGTGAAGGATACGATTAGCCACAATAGGGCCAATATCCTCTACAGTAATTAAACTTTCAAAATCTGCAGCTTCAATATTTTCCAAGCGCCCATAATGCATCGCTAAACTTCTGGCTGTAGCCTCACCCACTTCACGAATACCTAAACTAAACAAAAATTTAGCCAAGGTTGTGGATTTACTTGCTTGCAATGCAGCTAACAAGTTATTGGCAGATTTCTCCCCCATACGCTCCATTGACGATAAGGAAACATGGTCTAAAACATATAAATCTGCAATGTGTTTTACCTTACCTGCTTCAACTAAAATTTGAACTTGCTTTTCACCTAAACCATCAATGTCCATAGCTTTACGGGACACAAAGTGTTTAATCGCCTGAACTATTTGAGCACCACAACTTAAGCCATTAACACACCTTAAGGCAGCCTCCCCCTCTTCTCGCTCTATTGGTCCTTCGCACATAGGGCATGTGGTTGGCGCCTGTATAGCCTCTGCTGAAGCTTGTCGGCGCTCCAGCACCACTTGCACAACCTTAGGTATTACGTCGCCTGCACGCCTTATGATAACCGTATCACCTAAGTGCAAGTCTAAGCGTTGTATTTCGTCCATGTTATGTAAGGTGGCATTACTTACGGTGACCCCACCTACAAACACAGGCTCTAGCCTGGCTACAGGAGTAACAGCCCCTGTTCGCCCTACCTGAAAGTCTACCTTTAGCAAGCGTGTCATTTCTTCTTGGGCTGGAAACTTATGAGCAATTGCCCAACGTGGAGCACGGGCCACAAATCCTAAACTTTTTTGTAGCTCCAATTGATCGACCTTAAATACGATACCGTCAATTTCGTAGGCTAACTGAGTGCGCTTGGAGGCCAGAGTTTGATAATAGTCCAAACAGGCGTCAATGCCTTGTACACGCCGCATTTCGGAATAAATTTTAAAGCCCCAAACTTGAAGCTGATACAGAATATCGAAATGTTGCTGTGGCAGCGTATTGTCGTCACTTACTAACCCAATACTATATGCGCATAGTTCTAGCGGCCTTTGTGCTGTAATTTTACTATCCAGCTGTCTCAAGCTTCCAGCCGCTGTATTGCGTGGGTTTACGTAAGTTTTTAACCCTTTAGCAGCCAAGTTTGCATTAAGGGCATCAAAACCAGCACTTGGAATATACACTTCACCACGCACTTCTAAAATTTCAGGCCAGCCTTTACCCAGCAAGCACAAAGGCACCGAATCAAGCGTACGCATATTTTGAGTAATGTCTTCACCACGGCTGCCATCACCACGGGTTGCTGCTGTGACCAACAAGCCATTTTCGTACGTAAGGCTCACAGCTATACCATCAAGCTTAGGCTCACAGGCATAGCTAATTGATTTTTCTAAGGTTCTGTTATAATTCTTATTTAAGCGCGTCCTTATACGACGATCAAATTCACGTAAATCATCCCCATTAAAGGCGTTGTCCAGAGAGAGCATAGGTAAGGCGTGAGTGACTTGCGCAAATCCCTCCAAGGGTTTATCGCCTACTCTTTGACTAGGAGAATCGGCTGTCACCCATTGAGGATGAGCTGCTTCTATAGTTAAAAGTAACTGCATCAGCCGATCATATTCAGCATCAGGAATACTGGGGGCATCCAGTATGTAGTATCGGTGGTTATGTTCGCGGAGCTGATCTTTAATGGCACCTAGGTGTGCCATAGTAGTATTTAGCATTAATAAGTTCAGATTAGAGGTAAATTAAAGCTGTGCACGACGACTCATGTGGCGGCGCTCAAACTCACGAATTTGGTGGCGGCAATGCTCAATAGTTTGAGGACGCATCACACTACGCTGCTCGTCAAGCACTTTACCACCAAGATTAGCAGCTAAGCAATGTGCGGTTTCAAGCATGTAATCAAACGCCTGCATACTATTTTGAGCCGTTGGTAGGCCTAAAAAGAAAACCACACCAGGCGTGTGCAAGTTATCCATTTGGGTTAGATTAAAGGTCCCAGGCTCCATCATGTTAGCCATACTGAACTGATTCTTCCCTAACCTTAAGCCATCTTCAAAGCGATGAAAGATATCCATATCACCATGAACAAGACCACATGCCTCAACTAACTTAAGCAGCTGAGGGCCATAAAAGCCCTGACTATCGTTAGCAGTAACAAGAATACTAATCACTTGCTCAACAACCGGTATGTTTCTAGAACGCTCCTCTATAGCAGCAAGCTCAATGGCTTCCTGCGCAGCTACTCGATTACGGCTTAGTAGTTGTTTACCAAAGGTCATAGAGGTTACTTTGGCTAACTTTGTAGAAAGGCTTTCGTCTTGACTTACTAAGTCTTTAACATTGCTTGCAACTATTTTTTCTTGTATATCGTCTATGCCCGTGTCGCTAAATAAAATATCGTAGATTGTTTCATGTAGTTGATGAGTCACATTACTTCTAACAGCAGCTAACTTTGTAAGATCCTGCTCTGCAAATAAATCACTTTGCACCATCGAAGTGGTTTCCACCATTTCGTGCACAGGCCTTGTAGGGTCGAAACTAAGGGACGGCGCTGCTGTTTCTATTGCAACATCAGGGGTTATATTCGAGGAGGTTGAAGCAGCTATTTCTTCGCCACTCAAACTCAGTGGAGTAGAATTTAGGACGAATATTTCTTTCTTGGCCACTGAATTGTTGGGATCAACTAACACAGCGTCTTCGTGGCCTGGTTTATCGTGCTCAAAAACGATAGTTTCAGCTTCATCTAATATTTCAGCTACTGCAGTCTTTTCAGCTACTGCGGTCTTTTCAACTACTACAGCCTCTTCCATGTGAGCTATTTCTTCAAGCTGCATATTTAGTGATGTTTCAACTACTAGTTCTTCCACTACAAGGGCTATAGGTTCTAGATCAACAAATAATTCAAGCTCAACATGGTTATCATTGCTAGAGACTTGTTTAGGAACTTGATCAGGAACTATGACTATTGATTCAGCACCAACAATGCGGGCGCCACCATTAGGCAGTTCACTTGAGTATTTTTCTTGAGGAAGACCACACAAACTTTCGTCTATATCGATCTTTAACGCCGCATGGCTCGCAAACATACGCCGTAAACCGTCTATTACTATGGCAGTAACAGTTAAACCACCAAATACCAATAACCACACAGTTAGCGTCATAAGATTGTCGATCTTTAAAATTATTATTATGGCGCCACAAAGCACCTAAACCAATAGATCTAGACTATACCCCCAATATAATAGATATGAAACCGTTAGGAGTTGTTTTTACAGACTTATTTAATAATACATATGAAAAACGATAAAATCGAAAATATAACGTTAATTTAACCATTTAAAATGGCAATGCCCGCTCAACCATGTAGGTTTCACGCTATATTAATAATTACAGGTCTCTACACTCCAGCCTCTACATAGCGACGGTATAACATGCAAAAAAGATAACTTACCTCAATATCAGTTAAGTATTACGTTAATCTATCTACCGTTACTTTCACCGATCCTGCAACTGACCAAGAAATACTTTAGGTTATTATTGGCAGGTTATATTCTTCAATCACTACTGGGTAAATTACAACTATATATTAATGTATTTTTTAAAGTATTCTAAAAAAGGACTTCATTCCAGTTAATCAACCACTCAATAGGTTACTTCAGTATTTGGTCAATAATTAAATGAACCACCTTACTGTCAGTGCCTGTGTCATCAAGAGTAACAATAAGGGTTTGGCTAACCAAGTCACCAGCCTTTTGACCAGGAACTCCCGCCATAGCAATGTGAGCACTTATATTTAAAGTTTTATAATCAGCCAAACGAGTACCTTGTTGCAGCGCCATAGCATCAATTAAGAGCACATCTAATGGAAGATCTCTAGGATTCAACTTGGTTGCAAACAATGGCATTGCCCTCTCAGCCTGTTGGGCATAGACAAATAGCACAGCTTGCTCTGACACAGGTATCGATAAGCCATTAGCTAAAGACACTTTTACTGGAAGGGTCATACCTAGGTCCTGATGTGGGCCTTTGTTTAGCATGTCCTGTGCACTGGCAATACCTGCTTGCAACGAAGCCTTACCCTGCCCCTCACCTGCGCTGGGTAAGGCGCGCTGCCAAAACTGTATCGCCACATAATAACTTTCATTTTCAAAAGCTTGAATTCCTAGCAAACTCAAAGCAGAGACATCTTTAGGGTCTTGAGCCATAGCTTCAGCGATAGCATTATTGACCTTCAGGCTAAACCCACCTTCGTAAAAAAACAAAGCCTGTGCATACTGACCAAGTAGCGCAGCATGCTGACGACTGCCAGCTTGTACGTAGCTTAACGCTTGCTCAAATGCAGCAATGCCTTGCAGCAATTGCTCTGCTTGCATGTGGCTATTGGCTAATAAATACCAACCCTCTGGATTATTTGGTTGTTGTTCCAATTCATTCTTAAGACTGCTAATTAAGTCTGGTATTGACGTCGATGATGCAGAAATCAAGCGGGTATTTTGCAGGTTAAAGCTCTGTTCCAAGCTACTATGTGCGCCTAGCTGAACATAAGTAAGCAATCCAGCAACGGGGGTCACTAATGCAACCATCAGCAACAACATCCCCCCAGCATGGTTGGGAGAACTAGGGGCCACAGAAGAGACTGAAGTTTCTAATAATAAAGTACGCTGCATTTCGGCTAAACCTTGATCGTAATCACTACGATTGATCTGCGCAGATGCAAGTTCTTGTTCCAGTTCCAGTTGCTTTACACGATAGAGCGCTACTACGGCGTCATTTCTATTGTTGGGTATGTTTGAAGTTGGCAGAGGACGCCACCAAGCCCAGAGTACAAAGCCACTTGTTAAACACAGCAAAAGAGCAATAGCAGCCCATAGTTCAGTCATTGTTAATCCTTAGCGGGAGTCTGGTTATCAGCTAGAAGTTGTTCCAATTGTTGTAGCTCCGAAGGCGTTAGCATAGCGCCTTCACTGTGGGTTCTACGACCAAAAAACCATAATGCCCATAAGCCTATAATTAGCATTCCAAATGGTGCAAGCCAAAGTACTAGTGTGGATTTGTTGAGCGGGGGATCATATAGAATAAACTCACCATAACGCTGCACCATAAAATCGGCAATCTGACTATCGGTTTGGCCTGCATTAATTAACTTTTGCACTTGAGCACGCAAATCTTTTGCAATGATGGAGTCTGAATCAGCTAAATTTTGATTTTGACATTTCGGGCAACGTAAAACAGTGGTTAACTCCAGAAACCGTTGAGCCATTTCTGGTTCTGCAAATTCATATGACTTAATATCTGCCTGGGCTACTGGCGCTGCCAAACCTGCTAAAACAAACAACACACTCGCCAAAGTAGCCTTAATCATCAGTTTACTTCCTCTAACAAGCTAAGGTACTTGTTGCGTAATGGCGGCCAAGTTCGCTCATTTAACTCACCTGTCAATTTATCAATTACCACACCTTGCGCATTAATTAGGTAAGTTTCTGGCGCACCCACCACACCGAGATCAATCCCTAGAACACCTTTTGGGTCGAACACAGAAAAGACGTAGGGGTTGCCTAGCTCTTGTAACCATTCCTGTGCAGCAGTGAGCTGGTCATGATAATTAACACCAAAAATGCGCACATTATCTTGCTTAGCAATATCTACCAAAAACTCATGTTCAGCACGGCATGTAGGGCACCAAGTGGCCCATACGTTGATTAGCGCAGGCTTCCCTAGCATATCCATTTGGGTTACAGCTCGGCTTGGTGACAATAGCGTTTGCCCTTTGAATGCTGGCAACGGCTGACCAATCAAACTCGACTCACTATTATTAGGATCTTGACCAATGCCTTGGTATAAGAACAAACCTAGTGCGAAGGCCATCAGCATCGGCGACACCATTAATAACCGCTTTATGTTTGTGCTCACTGTAACATTCCCTCAGTTGGTAATTTTTTTCTACGATATCGCTTATCCCATACAGCCAGCAAACCACCCAACGCCATCATAAGAGCGCCTAACCAAATCAGCCTAATCATAGGCTTTATATGCAAGCGAATGGCCCAGGCACCATCAGCCAGAGGCTCACCCATAGCCACATAAATATCGCGACTTAGAGCTGGGTCTATCGCAGCTTCAGTCATCGTTTGACCGCGACTGGTGTAAGTACGCTTTTGGGGTAACAGTTGTGCAATCAGCGTACCATTTTTCACTACCATCACCTGCCCTTCAATGGCTGTAAAGTTAGGCCCTGTGACATCTTCAACACCCACGAAGGTAAATTCATATTGACCAAGAGTTGCTTTATCACCAACGGCCATACGTAAATCTTTTTGTACCGAGTAATGGCTTACAACACCAATACCCAAAGCAGTGATGCCAATACCAATGTGTGCCAACAACATACCATAGTAGCCCGGGTTTAATTGCAGCAAACCTCTCCACCAAGTCTGATGACGTAGCCTTCTTTTCAGATCTACCCAGGAAGCTAATAACAACCAAGCTAACAATGCTGCGGCCAACGCCGCTGAAGCATTAAACTCACCGTTATAAAAAAATGGGAAGACCACACCCATAACAATCGCTATAAGTGCAGGTGAACGCAACAATTGCCATAATTCAGTAGGGTTAATACGCTTCCATTTAGAGCCTAAACCTAACCCCATGGAGACGATCAGTAACACCATCAAAGGCACAAAAGCTGCATTGAAATACGGAGGGCCTACGGAAATTTTTCCACCACCCATGGCATCCAAAAATAACGGATACAAGGTGCCCAGCAACACTGTTAATGCCGCTATGATGAGAATGATATTATTTGATAATAAAAACGTTTCACGGGACCAAAAGCGATAACCCACCCGACTCTCTACAGTCGTTGCACGCAAAGCGAACAGCAACAAAGACCCTCCCACCGTAATAGCCAATAGCACTAATATATAGTAGCCACGATCTGGGTCTGCGGCAAAAGCATGCACTGAAGTCAGTACGCCAGAACGCACTAAAAAGGTGCCCAACAAACACAAACTAAAGGCCAAAATAGCTAATAGCAAGGTCCAGTTTTTGAACAACCCTCGCTTTTCTGAAACGGCCAAAGAGTGTAATAATGCGGTGCCTACCAACCAGGGCATAAACGAAGCATTTTCAACAGGGTCCCAAAACCACCAACCACCCCAGCCAAGCTCATAATATGCCCACCAACTACCTAGGCCGATACCCGCTGTTAAAAAAGCCCATGCTACGCTAGTCCATGGCCGTGACCATCGCACCCACGCTGCATCATAGTGGCCGTCTAACAAAGCCGCTATAGCAAACGAAAAGGCCACAGAAAATCCAACATAACCCATATACAACATAGGTGGGTGAACAATAAGACCAAAGTCCTGTAACAAAGGATTTAAGTCTGCGCCTTGAATAGCTGCTTCTGGCAACAACCGCCAAAAAGGATTACTAGTGAGCAGGGTGAATGATATGAAGCCTACACCTATCATCCCCATCACTGCCAACACCCTTGCTTGCATAATTAAAGGTAATGTTTTGCTCAATAAACTCACCGCCATAGTCCAAATGCCAAGAATCACTACCCAAAGCAACAAAGAGCCTTCATGCCCTCCCCAAACCGCACTTATTTTATACTGCATGGGTAACGCAGTGTTTGAGTTTTCGGCCACGTAACGCACACTAAAATCGTCTTGTGCAAAAGAGGTCATCAACATGGCAAAGGATATAAGCAACAGTGTCCCAAGACCCACAGCTAAAGGCTTGGCAGCAAGCATTAAACGTGTTTGGCCTGTGTATGAGCCAAGCATAGGCAAAAAACCTAAGCTCAGTGCCAAAAACAAGGCCAGTATTAAAGCTACATGTCCAATTTCTGGAATCATTTTGACGCCTCAGTATCAATATACATTAGGGTACCTGTTGTATCGGTCTTGGATGCCTCTGTAACTAGGCTTGCAGCCTGAGCGTCATTTAGAGCTTGAGTCACTTCTGGCGGCATGTATTTTTCATCATGTTTAGCTAAAACTTCGTCGGCTAAAAAAACACCCTCATCATTGAGCTCACCTTGGGCTACAATGCCCTGGCCTTCGCGGAACAGGTCTGGCAGTATACCCGTATACTCTACTTCAACGTCTTCTGCAAAATCAGTAATAACAAAGCGCACCGTTAAGCTGTCTGAGGCTCGCACTAAACTACCGTCTCGTACCATACCACCAGCCCTGACACGCTGATGTGTAGGTGCCTTACCTTGAGCCATATCCGATGGAGAGAAAAATAAGTTTATATTTTGCGACAGCGCATAAAGCACCAAACCTACAATCACACCTACCCCTAACAATAGCCCGAGGATGAGTATCAACTTATTACGCCTTTTAGGGTGCATCATCTTAGTTGTTTGCCTTTCAATTACTGATTACGTCGGACGAAGGCTTTAGCTTGTTTTAGCGCCTTCAATTTTTGGCTGCGCGCATGCCATACATTTAAGCATAACAGGGCAAAAAATAGTCCATAACTAGACCAAACATAAGGCCCGTGCCCTGCCATGTCCCATAACGCACCTAACGATTCAAAATACATATTATACTCCAGTAATATCTCGGTGTTGCATCAACCAGCTTGTACCACTTTGGGTTTGTAAAATTTGTGTCCTAGTGCGCATTAGCACCACCAACACAAACAGACAATAACTACCTAACACAGTTAAAAGTAAGGGCAAATACATATCTGCAGGCATACTTGGTTTTGCTGTTAACGTAAAGCTAGAGCTTTGGTGCAGGGTGTTCCACCATTCTACAGAATATTTAATAATTGGAATATTAATAGTTCCTACAATGGCTAATATAGCTGTAGCTTTACCCGCTATTTGACGCTCAGCTATGGCTTGATTTAATGCCATTACCCCAGCGTAAAGAAATAACAGAACTAAGGTTGATGTAAGACGAGCATCCCAAACCCAATAGGCCCCCCAGGTAGGCTTACCCCAAATGGCACCTGTTAATAATGCGATGACGGTAAACGTTGCACCGATAGCAATACAACTTCGGGCTACCATAAAAGCCACTTTCATCTTCCAAATAAGACCCACTGCACCAGCCACAGCCATACCTAAAAAAACAGACTGTGACAAAATAGCCGCTGGCACATGTACATACATGATACGAAAACTGTTACCTTGTTGATAATCTGCAGGAGCAAAGGCTAAGCCCCATACGATACCCCACGTTAGCAATACAAACGCCGCTAACGCGAACCATGGTTGCAGGCTACCACCAAAACCATAGAACCATTTAGGCGAACCCATCTGATGGAACCAACGGGGCATACGCCAAATAGACTGGGTCATAAGCACCATCTCTTTTTAATTGTTCGTTTCATAGCATTATTCATAACCTAAATTTATAGCTTCAACGCGGAGCCAGCTGCCCAAGGAGTGATCATTAAAGCAAACACAAACATAGCGGCCAATAAGGCCATATAACCATCCACTGGCATACCTTGTGCCGCGGCAGCAACACTAGAGGCTCCAAAAATAATCACCGGTACGTACAAAGGTAAAATTAGCAACGTAAGCAACATACCACCGCCTCTAACTCCAGTAACCAATGCAGCGCCTATAGCGCCTAACAAGCTTAGGGTGGGTGTGCCTAAAAGAAGGCTTAACATTAACGTAGGCACGGCTTCGCTTGGTAAAAACAACATGGTGGCAATTAAGGGTGAGATTAATATTAACGGTAAACCGCTCACTAACCAATGCACAAATACCTTGGCAATAACCAGGCTCCAACTAGGATATGGTGCCAATAATAACTGTTCCAAACTGCCATCATCGTGATCTAACTTAAATAATAATTCCAAAGACAATAATGTTGCTAACATGGCAGCAACCCAAATTACGCCAGCGGCGGTTTGGGATAAAAGCGAGGCTTCAGGACTAATACCTAAAGGAAACATCGCTATAACTAACAAAAAAAACACTAACGGGTTAATCATTTCCGCAGGCTGCCTAGTCACTAACAACAAGTCCCTACGAATAATTGCCAACATAAACCTGATCATGTAGACGACCCACCACCACTTGAGGGAGAACTGGACGATAATCCAGCATATTGGCTTAAATCTAAAATATTAACTTGTGGCAAACTTACTTCTTGATGGCTAGTCATTAATACAGCACCACCTGCAAGAGTGTGTTGATTAAGCCAATCCTGCTCATCCTCTATACCTTGATGGTCTAGCGATGTAAAAGGCTCGTCCAGCAACCAAATATCTGCTTTACATAGATGCAGTCGAGCTAACGCTACTCTACGTTTCTGCCCCGCCGATAGCTGTGCAACTGTATTTTCTTCGTAACCCTTTAGGCCCGCTCGCTCCAGAGCAGCATATCTCTGTAACTGTGTAGACGATCCATCTAACCCTACCAGCCAGGACAGATTCTCATCGGCCGTAAGTTGTTCTTTAAGGCCCAGTTTGTGGCCAATATAGATTATTTTGATAGAGGTTTGGGGGTAAAGCACCTTACCGATGTCCACCGGATGTAGACCTGCTAGCTGGCGTAGCAAGGTGGTTTTTCCTGCACCATTACAGCCTTTCACATGCCACAGTTCCCCAGCCTTAACAGAGAGACTAAGGCCGCTATATAAAACTCGCAAATCCCTCTCACAAGCCAAATCGCTAGTACACATAAGTTCAGACATGGCAGAAGGTATAAAGGACACTGATCGCTAACTCATTTATATTAGGAGGGCACATTATATCTATTTGGGAAAAAAATGCTAACGAAGTTAGCCTACATAATAAGCAAAGTATAACGTATACCATTGAAATTATGCCACTTCTCATCACCCGTAGAATGCACTGGACCAACAATAATATCTACCAACACAGATTGCTGGGTTTGCTTGATCTTAAGGCTGTGACCTTGCCAATTGTTATGGCTATAGGGTATTTCTGAAATACTTAAAAGGCTTCTCAAATCTAATAACACTTGCTCACTATATCTTTCGCTCTGCCAGTGAACCCCACCCAGAGTGATTAATGGGCCGCATATTGCCTGCATACCAGCTAAGTCTACCAGTGGCAGCAACACGTCTTGAACACCTACCTTAACCTGTAAACAAGGCTGAGCCTCAAGCAAAGAGATCAAGTCTTCATTTGGTGCATTACTTGGTTGTGTTGTTAGCTGATCATCCTGGGGTATTAATAACTCAGATAAATAATCCATAAGCACAGCATCATTATTATTTGTCATTAATTTTCTCGTGACCATTGAGGTATTTGCTGCCGTTTACGCTGCAACTGCGCAAGTAATAAATCATAGGCCTGAACGCCACGGGCTAAATGATTGTACTGACTAGGCACCTTGCCAGCAGAGCTGGCATTACGAAACTGTGTATCAATGGGGATAAGTGCATGAGAAACTCGTTCTCCAAATTCTGCCCTAATGATGCGTAAACTCTGAATGGATGATTTAGTACGGCGATCGTGCATGGTTGGCAGCACTAGTGCTTGTAATTGCTGATGGCGTGCCTTCAATACTAAATCTAAGCTTCTCGACATCCGCATCAAACCTTTAATTGCAAGAAACTCTGTTTGCACCGGCATCAACAATAACTCGCATGCTGCTAATGCATTAATCATAGCCACACCCAAGACAGGTGGACTATCGATAAGCACATAATCAAACAGAGAGTTCACTTGTACCAAGGCTTGCTGAATAACCAACCCCATGCCTCCTAACTGCCCTGCTTGGCGTTCCAGAGCTGCCATACAGCTATTGGCAGGAAGCAAGGTAAGGTTCGGCAAGTTGGTAGCAACTAAAAGCTTGTCAATTTCTTGCTGAGGGTTAATGAATAAATCATAAACCGAGCGCTGTATGGTGTCTGGATCTAATCCAAAATAACTCGTAAGAGAGCCATGAGGGTCCAGATCAACCACCAAAACCTTATGGCCCTGCTGAGCTAAAAGCCCTGCCAAAGTAACAACACTGGTGGTTTTACCTACACCACCTTTTTGATTAGCTACGGCCCATACTTGCATAGTCACTAAACTCTAATGAGTGGATTTGCGATGCAACACAAACCCCGTATTGTTTTGGGTATTTGTGACAATGGAAGCTCAAACTCAACCGCACCAATATCTTTAGCCACTTTAGGCATACCATACACCACACTAGAAGCTTCGTCCTGACCTACAGTGTGACAACCAGCCTGGCGCATGCGCAGTAAGCCTTGAGCTCCGTCCGCTCCCATTCCAGTCAAAATAACACCTACCGCAAGGCTACCCGCTTGCTTAAGTACCGAATCAAACAACACATCAACCGATGGCCTATGCCGGTTAACTTTTTCTGTGTGTAAAAGTCTACAAATATAGCCATGGCCACGACGGAGAACAGTTAAATGAAAATTTCCAGGTGCCAAATACACATGCCCAGGTAAAATTTCGCAGCCATCTATAGCCTCCATTACGGTCATAGCAGATCCATCGTTTAGGCGTCGTGCCAAAGCGGTGCTAAAGGTTGGAAGTATATGCTGAGCTATAACCACAGGAGGAGAATTACCAGGCATTGCAGACAACACCTGATCGAGCGCTGCAGTTCCGCCAGTAGAAGAGCCTATTGCAATCATACTACCGGCTTTTACAACATCTGTATTCGCTGGTGTTTTTTGCTGACCAACACCTTCGCCTGCTCGAATAAGCAAACTACTTTTAGACAGAGCATTAACATTGACCACTGACGCCAGATGTACTTTGTCTATCACCATCATAGAAAATTTATCAATGCCCCACTCTTCTTGTAGGGTGGATTTTGACACATAATCAAACGCACCCAAGGATAACGACTCAAGCGTAGCCGCAGCACCTTTTTCCGTAAGGGTAGACACCATAAGAACAGGCATCGGGCGTAACCGCATCAAGTTACGTAAAAACGTAATGCCATTCATTTTAGGCATTTCAATGTCTAGCGTTAACACATCTGGATTGAGTTTCTTAATTTGGTCCCTTGCCACATAAGGGTCTTCGGCAGTACCAACGACTTCCATTCGTGGGTCACTATTTATTATGTTAGTCAGCAACTTTCTCATTAGTGCCGAGTCATCAATGACTAATACTGATATCAACTTCAAAAGTGAATTCTCCAAATTCTAAAACAGATCAATGTCACCATCCCGAGGCACATTTTTAATATCTTGTAAATACGCGGCTTCACGGCGAATAACAGTGGCTTGGTTCGTACTTTTTAGCTTGCGAACTTTCACTTTACCTGTATGCGGAAAGTAAAGCAGTTTTCGAGGAAAGCAATCACCTACATCATGGGCTGCTACGGCAATGCCTTCTTGATCTAAAAAGTTAAATACAAAATCAATATTGCGTTTGCCAATATCCATAGTCATGTTATCTAGCACTTTACCTCCACCAAACAACTTTACTTCCAAATCTCTTTTATTACCACCGTACTTTAGTATTTCATTAATCAGCACTTCCATAGCCCAGTTACCATACCTTGCCGCAGTTCCACCCGAGGTCAATATGGAATTGCCATACCCCATTTGCGGTAACATAAAATGGTTCATACCACCGACATTAGTTTTGGGGTTGCGTATACAAGCCGAAACACATGACCCCAACACGGTCATGATCATTTCTTTTTCTCTAGACACATAAACTTCGCCCGGCATCAATTTAGCTGATGATATATCCATGGCGTTATCCCAGTAACGGTTAACACCTTCAAAGCCTTGTAGGGCTGACGATAGGACACGCCCCTGTCTTTGGCCTAGCCCTGTCATTTAGTTTTCCTGTAAACAGTATTACCTATAGAGGTAAACCGATCCGACAAGTTATACATGCTTTCAGCGTGACCGATGATTAAATATCCACCCGGAAATAGCAAATCGGCGAACCGATTAAACAACAATTTTTGCGTAGGTTTATCAAAATAAATGACTACGTTACGACAAAAAATCATTTCAAACTGCCCCGACATAGGCCAGTCTTGTAATAGGTTTAGCGGTTTAAAAAAAGTCATATTCCGCAAAGATTTTTTTACCTGAACACGCTCTTTTTCGCCACTCCCAATTTTGTCAAAATATTGTGAAACTAGCGTCGAGCTAAGATCACCGACTCGATCAGGCGAGTAAATCCCAGATTCACCTTGAGCCACTACATTGGTGTCCAAGTCAGTCGCCAATATTTTTGTATCCCATGCATTAGGAATTTGATCATTTAAGGTCATAGCTATTGAATATGCTTCTTCCCCAGTAGAGCTCCCTGCTGACCAGATTCTTAGTTTTTTTCTATGAAGATTAGACTTCCATTCAGGAATTGCTGTATTTTTAATGAAGTCAAAGTGATGAAATTCGCGAAAAAAAGATGTGAAATTGGTAGTGATCGCATTAACAAAGTGCGTAAACTCAACACTTTCTTGCTGCAGCGCCATGGCTAGATAGTCATCAAATCCATGACTACCAGTTTTACGAACACGCCGAGAAATTCGATTGTAAACCATATCTTCTTTAACATCTTTTAATACGATACCCGAGTATTTATAAATCTCCTCAATTATTACGGTGAAGTTCTGTTTTGACATTTGGAACTCACGGGCATTAGGTTCCCTTTTGGGCACTTCTTCAGTAAGCTGATTCACAACTTTCGTCTTTTTTGATCATGGACCATATGCAAGCTATCCGTGATTTTCCAAATGTAATAACCGCTCACTATCCAAAAGAATAACCATTTTTCCTTTAACTTCAGCTAATCCGTCAATAAAATCATGACTCACACTTCGATTGACACTTGGAGGTGACTTTTTATCAGCAGGTGACAAGGAAAATACATCTGATACTGCATCAACTACAATGCCCATAATTCGCTTGACCCTTTGAGTGCTGACTTTAAGTACAATCACTACGGTATTTTCATCGTAGCTAGAGTCTGACAATTGAAACAGCACACGTAAGTCTATAACGGGCACGATGGTTCCACGTAAATTAATTACACCACTAACATGAGCAGGAGCATTGGGTATAGGAGAAATATTACCCCAGCCACGAATTTCCTGCACACTAAGTATATCTAGGCCGTATTCTTCACCTTGCATTAAAAAAGTAAGATATTGCTTTTGATCTTCGAAGTTTTTTTCACTAGTTTGATCGACCAAAGAAGCTGTATGTTTTAATATGTTTTTCGCGTGTTCTTGCGTGGCAGTGTCCATAAATGTTCTCCTAAGCCGCTGCGTCAGTCATTTTTTTTGCGGCGGCAATGTCTTTACCAGCTAAATTGGACAAACCTACAGCATCTATGATCATTGCCACAGTACCATCACCCAAGATGGTGGCTCCTGAAACGCCCAAAACACGTATGTAATTCTCTTCTAAACTCTTAATCACTATTCGCTGTTGAGATAGCAACTCATCAACCACGACACCAATTTTTTGCCCTTCAGACTCAATCACAACAAGGAGGCTATCATTAAGAACCCCTATTTCTTGACACAAACCAAATAGACGATCTAAACGAAGAATAGGAATATACTCTTCACGCAAACTGTATACATCACTACCACCTGCCACATTACTCACTTTAGCCTCATCAATTTGCAAAGATTCACTAATAGACATCAATGGGAAAATATAGGTTTGATTTGCTACAGTCACTAGCTGCCCATCCAGAATAGCCAATGTTAAAGGCAAGCGAATGCTGAAAGTACTACCTACTCCCATTTCCGTTGACGCTTCCACAGAGCCATTAAGTTCCTGAATATTTCGCCTTACAACATCCATACCCACACCACGACCAGATACATTACTCACTTTTTCCACTGTTGACAGCCCAGGAGAGAACAAGAGCTCTAACTTTTGCTCTTCGCTCAATTGTTCAGACTCGCCTACCAAACCTTTTGTACGCGCTTTAGCCAGCAATCGTTCCCTATCAATGCCACCACCATCATCAGTCATTTCTATTATGACGTAGCCACCTTGGTGGAATACATTTAATACAATGGTGCCAACTTCAGGTTTGCCCGCAGCTATTCGGCGTGCAGGCATCTCAATGCCATGATCCAGGGCATTTCTAATCAAATGAACCATAGGATCACTAATTTTTTCCATTACTGTTTTATCGAGTTCTGTATTTTCACCTCTCAGTTCTAGCTGTACCTTTTTACCTAACTGAATACTAATGTCCCTTACCATACGAGGAAAACGGTTGAACGTAAAACTAATAGGCAGCATACGAATACGCATTACACTGTCTTGTAATTCTCGAGTATTGTGCTCAAGCTGAACCAGCCTTTCACGCAGTTTCCCAATATTTTCGCCGGTGATGCTCTCTCCAGAAGAACCCATCTGGCCTAACATAGACTGGGTAATGACTAGCTCACCCACTAGGTTAATTAAACTATCAACTTTGTCGATACCTACTCGTATTGAGCTCGCCTCAGCTTTAACTGGCGCTGTGACTTGGGCAGCCACAGCCATGGCTTGGACAGGCTCCGGGGTGATATCTAGCTGCAAGTTATCCAGACTCGGAAGAGGGCCTGAAGGCATGACTAATCGCTGCCCAGAAGTTGTTGGTTTTTTTACTTGGGAGTCATTTAGTTGATATAGGGTAGGGCTATCCACGGCCACTGTAGAATCTTCTAGCATAGGTGTAATGGACAATTCACATTCACCTTCAACCCACTCAAATACTTCTTCAACATCATCGATGTCACAAGTGGTCAGAAGCTCTATAGTCCAAGATATATAAAAGTTTTCAGGTACTAATTCTTGCAATACTGGAAGTTCATCGATATCTGCCGTGGTTTCCATCTCCCCTAACGCTGCTAGCTCACGCAACATTCGTATCGGGTCATTACCGTCTTTAAGCATCTCGAGTGAGGGTTTGAAAAAAATGTTAAACCCTATTTGTTGCCGAGTAGCAACAGGGCTTCGTTCAACTGAGCTTGGATCTTTTTTAGTCGTCTTAATGAGTGGTGCAACTATCGACTCGCCGATAATAGCATTCACTTTCACCAGGCTAGCACTATTGCCGTCAGATCCACCATCTAATATCGCCTGAAATACGCTGGCCAATTGAGCAGCACGCTTCGTGTCCGGTTCTTCTTTTGATTGCAAGGCCTCAAGAAGACTCCTTATACAATCAACCGACTGCAACAAAAGTTCAATACAGTCCGCATCAATAGTTTGCTTGCCATCACGAACTCTATCCAGCAAGGTTTCTAATACATGAGTGAATTCAGTAACTTGTACAAAACCAAAGGTACCACTACCGCCCTTAATCGAGTGGGCAGCCCGAAAAATAGAGTTTATTTGTTCGCTATCAGGGTTATCTACATCCAGCGCAAGCAATGATGCCTCCATTAACTCGAGGCCTTCAAAACTCTCTTCAAAGAAGACTGCATGAAATTGGCTCAGATCAATACTCATGTAATAACCCTTTTATGATCTTAATGTGGTCAACTAAACCGACAATTAGATACTTGGCGTAATAAGTCGAAAACTACTTAGCCAATTACTCTTTTGATAGTGGCAAGTAGCTTGTCCGGACTAAATGGTTTAACAACCCAACCGGTGGCGCCAGCGCCCTTACCCGCCATTTTTTTGTCGCCCGAAGTTTCTGTTGTTAACATTAAAATTGGCGTGTATTTGTAAGCCTCTAACTGACGAAGTTCTCTAACTAATTCAATACCATCCATCACGGGCATATTGACATCACTTAACACCAAATCAAATGAGGTGTTCTTGGCGATGTCTAAAGCCTGTTGACCATCGACGGTATCAACCACTTCATAACCAGCGCTTTTGAGAGTGAACTCTACCATCTGGCGCATTGACGCAGAATCGTCTACTACCAGTATTTTTGTCATCAATATAACTCCACTATAAAATAAATTAATTTGGGCATCATCAAACCTAGCATGCCATTAATAGGTCATTAGAATACTATATTTCAGCTTAGGTCTTTGCTTAAGCCTGATATACGGATCAGTTCTTGCAGCGTTTTAGGCACATTGAATAACGCTACAGCCACATTTTTTTTAGCACAGCTTCTTTTAAAAGCCAGCAGCAATTGTAAACCTGCAGCATCAATACACTTTAACGAAGAGGCATCTATCATCACTTCATTATCGGCTAAAGATACGTCCAAAAAGCGCGCAAGCCACACGCCAACATGAGCGATAGTTAATTCTGAATCCAACTGAATAACTGCACCACTGTCCATTATATATACCTATTCTAACGTATCAAACTGAAAAATAACGACCTTTGCCGTGATAATCACCAGGATAAATGTTACTTATGTCTAATCTAAGGTGACCAAGTCATAAATGTCTGTTAAAAACATACACATATTTATTTCAAGAGACTTGCAGAACACTTTAACCGCACATAAATGATGGCCGTAGTAATCGCGTCGCCAAGCGCTGTATGTCGCCCTAACACCGGCACATCTAAGCATTTAGCAATGGCATCAAATGATAAATTAATTTGGCAATCCACGCCACCTGATAGCTGATTCTTTTTTCTATACAAATCCATCACGTCAACATATTGATTAGGCACCCCAAAACCAAACAACGGTCTTAAATGTCGGTCTAACACGGCCAAATCGTAATTTATGTTATACCCTACAATTGGGCGGTTACCTATAAATTTTAGCATTTGCTCTAGTGCCTCAGCCACTGGCAAACCTTCATTAAGGTCTATACGGCGCAATTTGTGGATCTTCACTGAATCCCTAGGCAAATCTTTAGGCGGAGACAAGGTTAGGGATAGCTTTTCGCTACTTAATACTCGATTACCTTTAATAACAACAGCACCTATAGACAGTATCTGAGCTTGAGACACATCTAAACTTGTGGTCTCAATATCCAAAGAAACGAACTCTTCTCCCAGATAGCGCTGAAAAAGATGCTGCCACCGACTATCAAGTTGGCGAACTTTCCACGCATCTTTAATGCGTCGTAAACGACGTTTCATCATCATAACCCTGAACCTAACCGATACCTTAAAGACAGGTGTTTTTTAAAGTCTTTAACTACCTGAAATGACTGCCGTAACAAATCCTTTTCTAAGCGATCCAACGCAGCCAAATTGACATCATTATTAAGCTCCTCTACGCTACATTCCTGCTCTTGTTGCTTTAGATGATGGGCCAAACGGAACCACTGTAATAAGGAAAAAGATTCCATCAGTTCACTGCCTAAGCGCTGGGGCAGTACGCCAAGCTTAACCAAGCTTTCAATACGTTTATAGGTGTTGGTTTCCGACACTTGGTACTGCATAGCAAGTACTCGTACCCCATGCACTATGGGAAAAGTGCCACCCTTTTTAACATCAACACCAGCCGCTCGATCTCTTATTCCGCCCAAAAAGTTTAACGGGGTTTCAAATACCAAGGCTACTTCTGCAAACGATGACAAAAATCTTGGTTGCTGTTTCAATTCCCTTAATAACCAGTTTCGACTAGTCTTAAATAAGGCCTTATTACCTGCAACTGGATATGCATCCATTGAGATCGATAAATTAAGTAAGCTATCATTGTCAGCCTTAGCAACCCAGTCACGCATACGCTGAGTCCATGCGCTGATAGGCTGCACCCAAAATGGGTTATTCACCATCACCTGTCCGGGACACTTTGGAAACCCTAGGTCAACTAAAGCTTTAGTATAACGTTCCATCGTTTCCTGACATTCAGGCCAATCTAAGCTATCACGCATAATAAGGCCATTATCTTGGTCTATTTTTACAATCTGCTCACCACGACCTTCACTACCCATAACAACTAAACAGACATGAGGTAGCACACTTTCAGGAACTACTAAGTTAAACAACTTCGACATTAGCCGTTTATTAATAGCTGCAAGCAAATCCATGGCAAAACGAACTTTGATGCCTTGGGAATATAGTGAACGAATTAAGTCGCCCATGTCTCCTGCAGCAGCCTTAAGTTCACTAATGCTGGTAGCACGCTCTATGCGCAACCCAACCACATGAGAGTGACTTGAAAAATAGCTTAACGTGTCTGCCAGATCAATAATGCCGCGCAGTTCAGACCCTTGCATCACCACCACCCGGTCAATTTGGTGGAGTGTCATTAAAATTAACGCATTGAAAAGATAATCGCCAGATTCAACCGTGATAAGGCGATAATTGGCAATAACTTGCACATCAGTAGCCACTGGGAGCTTATCTAGCACAATAGCATTCAACAAGTCTGTACGCGTGACCATGCCATAACGCTTACCACGCTGTACCAAGGCACAATCAACCTGCTTATCACTCATGAATCGAGTAGTGCCTTCTAAGTCAGTGCCTTTAGGCAATAGCGAGGCATCTCGCATACATGATGAATCTATACGAGCGAGCATAAACTCTGTCATGTTTAATGAATCATTTTTTTGCTCTAACAACTCATGCTGCAATGACAGGTTTTTGTTAAAAAAATCGCCAAAATTAGGGTTGCGATAGATAAGATCTAACAAAATCTTAGTAGGAAGGATGTAACAGATGGTTTCTTCATCAGCCACAAAGTCATGAATTGCACTACCACGTAATGCTGACCACCCGCCAAAGTAATCATCATTGGTGTAGTGTACAAAAGTATGCCCATGGCGCTTATCTAAGCTTTGCACATCTAGCTCACTGACGCAGCCTTTAAGAATAATGTACAAACCTTCAGGCACATCACCGGTACTGATAATCACTTCACTAGCTTGGTAGTAACCAATATCAAGATTATCTTGCAGTATTTTATACTCGTCCTCGCCTAATAAGTTGAACGGTAAAACATCAGTATTAAACGCATTACTAGGGTGCATAAATCACCTGAAAACACCCATAAAAAAGACTCCGCTTATCAATAATATGCTGACCCCGTATTTCTTGGAACACGCATATCTTGCACAATTTTCTGAATATGTTTAGGCGGCTCAGGCGTTAAATGGGCCACTATATAAGCTACTATAAAGTTCAACATCATACCTAAAGCGCCAAATCCCTCAGGTGAAATACCAAACAGCCAATCTTCCGGATCGCCTCCCATAAACTTAAAGTAAACGATATACCCTATGGTGGAAATCAAACCCACCAACATACCACTAATAGCGCCGTATTTATTCATTCGTTGGTAAAAAATACCCATAATAATGGCGGGAAAAAAAGATGCACAAGCTAATCCAAACGCCAAAGCCACTACAGCAGCTACGTAGTCCGGTGGGTGCATACCCAAATACCCAGCGATAAGCACCGCCACCATGGCAGCCAAGCGTGCAGACAAAAGTTCTTGCCCATCCGTAATTTGTGGACGAATGGTTTTTTTCAATAAGTCGTGTGATACCGATGTCGCAATAACTAACAACAATCCAGCTGCAGTAGACAACGCTGCAGCCATAGCCCCAGCAGCAATTAGTGCGATAACCCAGTTTGGCAGTTCAGCTATTTCTGGGTTAGCCAACACCATGATATCTGGATCAACATAGATTTCATTAGCAAACGGCTGCACTTTAGGATCAAACTCACCGTTGCTTGGATTAATCACATGCCGTTGATTAAAATAGAAATTTCGTGCCACATTATTTTCTGCAGCACCCCAATAAATAGGTTTATGTTGCTGGCCAGTGAATGCATCTCCCGCTGCATATTGCGTACGACCATCAGCATTATGGTCATACCAAGCAATCAAACCCGCGTTCTCCCATTTCTTGAACCACTGGGGCATTTCTTCGTATTGCGTACCTAGGTTATCAGCGCCATTAACAGTTTCAATGAGATTAATGCGGCCAAACGCTGCTACCGCTGGTATAGATGAATATAGAATGGCAATAAACACCAAAGCCCAGGCTGCTGATATCCGCGCATCCCGTACTCTAGGAACAGTGAAAAAACGCACAATGACGTGAGGTAACCCAGCTGTACCAAACATTAAAGCGGCGGTAATAAAAAACATATCTACTTTACTTTTGCTACCTTCAGTAAAGCTTGCAAACCCCAACTCCGTGACTAAGTCATCTAGATGATCCAATACCGGTAGGCCATTGTTTAACGTCGCCCCTAAGCCCGTTTGAGGCAACAAGTGCCCCGTCATAGAAAAAGTTAAAAAAAGTGCTGGCACGGTAAACGCAAAAATCATTACACAATATTGAGCCACTTGCGTGTAGGTGATTCCCTTCATGCCTCCTAACACTGCATACACAAATACCACAGCCATACCAATCATGATGCCAGTATCTATTTCTACCTGTAAAAAACGCGAAAAAACGATGCCTGTGCCACGCATTTGTCCTGAAATATACGTGAATGAAATAAACATCACACAGATCACTGCAACTACTCGTGCCACACTCGAATAATATCGGTCACCAACAAAATCTGGCACCGTAAATTTACCAAACTTCCGTAAGTAAGGCGCCAATAACAGTGCCAAAAGCACATAGCCTCCAGTCCAACCCATGATATAACCACTGGCGTCATACCCAGCAAAAGAGACAATACCCGCCAAAGAAATAAATGACGCGGCTGACATCCAATCAGCTGCTGTAGCCATGCCATTAGCTAAAGGTGTAACGCCACCACCGGCCACATAAAATTCTCGAGTACTAGATGCCCTACTCCAAAAAGCAATGGCAATGTAGATGAAAAAAGACCCTACTACAAACACGTAAGTGAGCTGTTCTAGGCTCATGTTGGATTCCTATTGTTAATAAACAAGTGGTTGACGGCAAGCATTACAAGATTTTATTCGTTTACATCAAACTCATTGTCGAGGCGGTTCATGCGCACGGCATAAGCGATAGTGAGCACCGAAAACACGAAAACACTGCCTTGATTAGCAAACCAATAACCTAATTTAAACCCAAATAAATTAAATTGATTAAGCTCATCAACAAAGATGATGCCACAGCCGAAGGAAACCACGAACCAAATAATTAAGTATGAAAAGATAATTTGTAAATTACGGTGCCAATATTGCTTTGCAGCATTGGTATTTTGTTTCATAACATGCCTTTTTTATTATTTTTTAGGGTTTTAATCATAACCACTTGTAGGATTTAGGGCAACGACATTGTCCACTAAACGCCTTATCTATGATTAATAGCTAAACCATAAAAAATATACTTAGACTTTAGTATAAAGACTTGATTAAAAAAAACATAGGTAATTGATTTAAATAAACTTTACCAAAAACGTGCTTTAAGGCATAAAACCAACAGGCATGTTATAAATACCCAGAGTATCTTCATCATTTTTTAGACTGTAGGCATAACATGCTCAATATTTGGGTCATTCTGTTAATTTCATTAGCCTACGTAGGCTTGCTATTCGGCATCGCTTACTACGGCGACAATCGCCGCCAGAAAGGCTCAAAACTACTCAGCCAACCAGTAATATACAGCCTATCCCTAGCAGTGTATTGCACCTCGTGGACCTTTTACGGCTCCGTTTCAAGAGCCACCCAAGGATGGGATTTTTTATCCATTTACCTCGGGCCAATACTGCTTTTTGTCTTTGGCTGGGGCCTGGTTTATAAAATAATACTCATTGCAAAACAAGAAAACCTTACTACCATTGCAGACTTTATCGCCTCTAGGTACGGAAAAAGTCGAAGCTTAGCAATCCTCATCACGGTGATGGCTACCTTTGGCATACTACCCTATATAGCTCTACAGCTTAAGGCCGTGGCCCAAAGCTTTACTATTATGGTGTCTGGTAGTGGCAATTCTGATTTTGGCTCTAACAATACTGCATTAGTGGTGGCCATATTGATGGCGGCGTTTGCGATTTTATTTGGTACCCGCCAAATAGACACTAGTGAGCACCACCGTGGCATGATGTTAGCTATAGCTTTTGAGTCAATTGTTAAGCTTGTAGCTTTTGTCGCCGTGGGCCTTTTTGTGACCTTTAGCTTATTTAACGGTATTGGCGACCTTAGCAACCACATAAACCAGAGTGGACTAAAACAACAATTAGACAACTTCAACCCATTAAGAGTGAACTTCCTCACCGAAACCTTACTGGCCTTTCTAGCCATGCTTTGCTTACCCAGACAGTTTCAAGTAGGCATTGTAGAAAACATTAACCCCAATGATTTACATACAGCCCGTTGGTTATTTCCTCTCTATTTAGTCATTTTTTGTATTTTTATGCTGCCTATAGCTGCTGCTGGCAACTTTCTTTTTAGCGGCCAAGGTATCGACACAGACACCTACGTATTAATGGTTCCTCTTAGCCAAGGTGCCCACAGTTTAGCTACCTTAGCGTATATCGGTGGTCTTTCAGCAGCCACTGGCATGGTAATTGTAGCCACTGTATCTATCAGCACGATGATTTGTAATGATATTATCATGCCTGTGATTTTCCACTTATCACCACTACAAGCCTCTGCAGATAAAAATATTGGCCGCTTATTGCTGAGGGTGCGCCGCGTGGTTATTGTGGCTATGTTACTAGCAGCCTATGGCTATTTTTTGTTAATTGGCGATGGCAAGAGCTTGGTATCTTTGGGTTTAACAGCATTTGTGGCCGTGGCCCAGTTCGCCCCCGCATTAATTGGTGCCGTGTTTTGGCGACAGGGCAATCGCTATGGTGCATTAGCAGGCCTAGGAATAGGCTTCACCATATGGATTTACACTCTAATGGTTCCCAACCTCAGTGGCCTAGGATTTGACACCTTAACTTTGGTAGAACAAGGTTTATTTGGTTTAAGTTGGCTACGCCCCACATCCATGTTTGGGCTTAACGGATTTGATCCAATTACTCACGCCACCTTGCTATCCCTAAGCTTAAACATTTTGGCCTTTGTATGGGTATCACGCGTAACCCAAGCCCGTTTGCAAGATAGAATTCAAGCCGACCATTTTGTCGATTTACGATTAAGTCACGCCATAGTCACCTCTGCAGCTGATTTTGAAAATGCTCGCTTTAGTGACCTTCAAACGCTTTGCGAACGTTTTTTAGGATCAAACCGAACCCATGAAGCCTTTCACCAATTTGCCCGTATACACAAGCGCGAACTTAACGCGAATGACCCCATAGACCAATCTATTGCCACCTATGCAGAGCGTTTGTTAGCCGGCGCTATCGGGGCATCCTCGGCGCGCATTATTGTTGCTTCTAGCCTACAGGGTACAGAAATGCATCTAGGTGATGTGGTATCCATTGTGGACGAGGCTTCAGCGCTGTACAAATTCAACAGCTCCATGCTGCAATCCACTATTGAGCACATTGACCAAGGTATCAGCGTGGTGGATAAAAACATGCGATTGGTGGTTTGGAACCAACGTTATCAAGAAATGTTTCAGTTTCCAGAAGGCCTTATTACCAACGGCAGACCTATTGAAGAGGTCATTCGGCACAACGCAATCACAGGAGATTACGGCGCTGGAGTGGTAGAACAACAAGTTGAACAGCGTTTAAATACATTGCAACAAGGCATTAGTCATACCCACCTACGCTACCGGTCCGATGGAGCAGTGTTTGAAGTGCGTGGCAACGCAATGCCCGGAGGCGGATACGTAAACACCTACATGGACATCACCAACCATAAACGCATTGAAGCCGCCTTAAAGGAAACCAACGAAACCTTAGAGCAACGAGTAGAAGATCGCACCAAAGCCTTGGTCGTAGCAAACGACCAATTAATCCGAGCCAAAACTGGGGCCGACCAAGCAAACCAAAGTAAAACACGTTTTTTAGCAGCGGCTAGCCATGACTTAATGCAGCCTCTGAACGCTGCGCGATTATTTTCTTCGTCGCTGTCTCAGCAACATCCTACCGGTGAACTCGCTAACACTTTGCATCATTTGGATGATTCTTTAGGAGCTGCTGAAGAACTTATCACCACCCTGATTGAAATATCTAAGCTTGATGCGGGCACTCTTTCGCCCAAACTGAGCCACTTTCCAATCGACAAAATATTACAAAAACTTGCAGCAGAACTCACTTTACTATGCCAACACAAAGGCCTTAAATTTAGCTATATCCCCTGCCATGTAACGGTTTACAGTGATGAGCAACACTTACGCCGAATCGTGCAAAACTTTTTAACCAATGCCACACGCTACACCCCAAAAGGTAAAGTTCTACTGGGTTGCAGGCTACGACAAAATACCATCGAAATTCAGGTATGGGATACAGGCATAGGCATTGCTGACACAAGACTCTCTGACGTATTTGAAGAGTTTAAACGCCTCGATCACCCTGCCACTCAGGATGTTAGAGGGCTTGGCTTGGGACTAGCCATAGCCGACCGCACAGCCAAATTACTCAACCACCCTTTGACGGTTAAATCGTGGCAAGGCAAAGGTAGCTTATTCGGTATTACTGTGCCTATTGGTGATGCTAAAAAGGTCATTACCAAATCCACACCTCATAGTTACTACAACAGTGGAGGCAGTAGCTTAACAAACATGACAGTACTGTGCATCGACAATGAAGAATCAATTCTATTGGGAATGAATAAGCTATTAAGTGGCTGGGGGTGTAATGTAATAACAGCACTGAATATGTCACAAGCATTGCAACACTTAGTAGACGCAGACTTACAGCCCAATGTCATTTTAGCAGATTACCACTTAGATCAAGGCCACACAGGTACGGCTGCTATTGCAAGGATAAGGCAGGTTTATGAGCACCAAATACCAGCCATTTGCATTACTGCGGATCGCACCGAAGAAGTGGCCAAGTTGATAGCTGATGAGGATGCGTTACTGCTGAACAAACCCTTAAAACCTGCAGCGCTTAGAGCTACCCTAAGCCGCCTCAGGCAATAATAGGTGAGGTGAAAATTAAGTGAGGTGGAGCGATACCAGTTAAGTTAGCTAAAAACTGCTCACTTAACCGCCTCATCTTGAGGATGCTCAATACGTAATCGGCCAGCCATAATGACCGCCTGAGTTCGGCTATACACACCAAGCTTGCGTAATATTGCGGTTACGTGGGCCTTGATAGTAGCCTCTGAAACACTGAGTTCATAGGCTATTTGCTTATTAAGTAACCCTTCCGTAAGCATTACCATCACCTTAAACTGCTGCGGTGTTAAGCTAGATAACTGGGCTGCAAGCTTACTGTCTTCAGAGTCCATTTCTTGGTCTGCTGCTGATAAATTTGGCGGCACCCATTGCCCCCCATTAAGCACTATCTGAATAGCGCTGACAATATCTCCCATAGAAGAGGACTTAGGTATAAATCCCGCCGCACCAAAGTGCATAGCGCGATGAATGACTCTAGCCTGCTCGTTACCAGAAACCACTACCACCGGCACGCTTGGGAAATGAGTACGTAAATAAATTAGCCCTGAAAAGCCATTGGCCCCGGGCATATGCAGATCTAACAGCACCAAGTCTATGTCATTAGTCATTTGTTGCTCTAAACACTTTAGGTGCTCCGCTTCTAAAACGTCAGCACCCTCCACTTGAGCACCAATAGCCTGTGTTAACGCTGCCCGAAACAACGGATGGTCATCGGCTACGATAATGGTATAGCTACTAGACATAAACGCACCTCCTATAACATGTAAAACACAATTAAGTTATTTATTGCAGCGGTTATCGATAAGCTCGGTCACCACACTTGGATCAGATAAAGTAGACGTATCTCCCAACTCTCCATAATCGTTGGCGGCAATCTTACGCAATATACGGCGCATGATTTTTCCGGAACGAGTTTTTGGCAAGTTAGGTGCATATTGGATTAAATCTGGCGAGGCAATCGGCCCAATTTCTGTCCTAACCCATTGTCGTAATTCCTTTAATAGCTCCGCACTAGTGTCTACACCATCTTGTAAGGTAACGTAACAATAAATACCCTGACCTTTAATCTCATGAGGATACCCCACTACTGCGGCTTCACACACCGCTTTGTGAGAGACTAAAGCACTTTCTATTTCCGCGGTACCCATACGGTGGCCAGAAACGTTTAGCACATCATCCACTCGCCCCGTAATCCAATAGTAACCGTCTTCGTCACGTCTTGCACCGTCACCTGTAAAGTAATAGTTATCAAAGGTAGAGAAATAGGTTTCTTCAAAACGTTTATGGTTGCCCCAAATGGAGCGCGCTTGACCAGGCCAGCTGTCTTTGATGACAAGATTACCTTCAGCTACACCTTCTAATTCATTTCCTTCATTATCAACCAAAGCAGGCTGCACCCCAAAAAATGGCAAAGTTGCTGAACCAGGCTTAGTATCCACAGCGCCAGGTAATGGGGTAATCATGTGACCACCAGTTTCTGTTTGCCACCAAGTATCAACTACCGGAACATTACCAGTACTAAAGGTGCGCCTATACCAAAGCCACGCTTCTGGATTGATAGGCTCGCCCACACTCCCCAATATACGAATACTAGACACATCGCTACCTGCTAACACCTCATCACCATGTTGCATCAATGCCCGTATCGCAGTGGGAGCAGTGTAAAACTGATTAACCTTGTGCTTTTCGATCACTTGGCCAAAACGCGCATTTGTTGGGTAGTTAGGTACCCCTTCAAACATTAATGTGGTGGCACGGTTAGCAAGCGGCCCATAAACAATGTAACTATGGCCAGTAATCCAACCCACATCGGCAGTACACCAGTAAATATCACCAGGTTTGTAATCAAATACCATTTCATGAGTCATGGCACTCCATACTAAATAACCTGCGGTAGTGTGCTCTAAACCTTTAGGTTGGCCAGTAGAACCCGACGTGTAAAGAATAAACAGTGGGTCTTCTGCACCCATCACTTCAGGCTCATGCTCGTTGGCAGCCGCAGCAACAATATCGCCATACCAAACGTCTCGACCTTGCACCCAGTTTATATCAGACCCTGTGCGTTTAACCACGATCACTGTGTCTACACAATCTACATTTGTTAAACCTGCGTCTACATTAGCCTTGAGACCTATTTTTTTGCCTCCACGCAAGCCTTCGTCTGCAGTAATAACAATATTGCTATTAGAGCCTTGTACGCGGCCAGCAATAGCATCAGGAGAAAAACCACCAAAAATCACTGAATGTACAGCTCCAATGCGAGCACAAGCCAACATAGCTACTGCTGCTTCTGGAATCATGGGCATATATAAAGTGATTACATCGCCTTTTTTCGCACCTTGAGCCAACAGCGCATTACTAAATTGGCACACTTCCCGGTGTAATTCTCGATAACTAATATGACGCGACTCACTCGGATCGTCACCTTCCCAAATAATGGCAATTTGTTCACCATGATCTGCTAAATGCCTATCTAAACAATTGGCTGCTACGTTCAATTGGCCATCTGCGTACCACTCTATGGAAACATCATTAGGCGTAAAGCGGGTATTCTTAATTTTTGTAGGTGCTTTAATCCAGTCAAGTCGACTGCCCTGCGAGCGCCAGAATTCTTGTGGGTCAGTAACGGACTGTTGATACATCAGTTCACGTTTATGTTGATTCAAACCAGAGGTTTGCGCAATTAATGTATCAGCTGGATATGTCTTCACGTCACTCATGTATGGTTCCTAATATTGTAGGGCAGATGATTAAACTCTTGTTAACCTCTATTTATATCAAGTTGGGGAGCAGATTAAAATACTACTTTGGCTTAATATACACCTTAATTTGGTAAACTTATCTTGCCTTGTGTTATGGCATACGCCATCATTTGTTATTGTTTACTTTTATTACCCTGCCTATTACCTATGATCGATTTAAGTTTAGCGTTGTTTATCGCTGTTGAAACCTGCCCTGAACCACCTTACTATCCAATTGTAGCCGCTTGGACCTTGCCCGATGGCAGCATTAAATCTAGCCTCATCTTAGCAGATGACAACTGGCCGCCAGACCTATGTTATAGCGATTATATCAGTGATGACACCATCACTGCGCTAGGCCACTCAGTGAAAGACGTTTTATTAGAAATGAATGACGACCTGGACGCCAGCCATGTGGTGGGGCATAGTGATTTTTCCCCGGCCCAAGGGTTGGAGCATTTAGTAGATGCACTCGATATAGAACTATCGTTTGAGATATCCACCACCCAGCAAGACATCAGTGAACTTCTGGGCCATGATTGGCGTGATGAATTACAAGATTTAGCCCATGAAACAGGCTTAGACTTATTACAAGCCGAAGACCAAGTACGGCTAATGCAACTATGCTGGGCCAGACGTAGTGATATACTCTAGAGCCCTTTTGTGCAGTCTACTCTTAGTATTAGTGAGCGCATGCAGTAGCATAGACATAAGCGTAAGCACTGGTAAACCGAAGACACCTGACAACGTATGCGGTATTTTTGCGCAGTTTGAAAGTTGGCAAGCAAGCGCCATTGCATCTGAAAAAAAATGGCTCATAGACCAATCTATTAGCATGGCATTCATCAACCATGAGTCTGGTTTTAGAGCTAACGCAAGGCCTCCTCGAAAAAAGGTATTTGGTATTATCCCAGGCCGTCATCTTTCCACCGCTTACGGTTACCCCCAAGCGATTAACGGCACCTGGACCTTGTACAAACAATTAACTGGCTATAGTCACGCTCAGCGCACTAACTTTAACGACGCCATCGACTTTGTCGGTTGGTACAACAGCCGCTCTGTACGCCTCAATAACATACACCCAACTGATGCCTATAATTTGTACTTGGCTTACCACGAAGGTAACGGCGGTTTTGCCAAAAAATCGTACTTAGCTAAACCTTGGTTATTAAACGTAGCCCAAAATGTTGCAGATCAAGCTAAGCGGTATCGCAGCCAGCTAAATTTTTGCTCACCTCTAAGTTAACAGCGGACTTACTTAATGATCGTGCCTTGGCAAGATATAAATGCAGACACCCTAAACCACCTCTTAGAAGAGTTCGCTAGTCGCGATGGTACAGACTATGGAGACTATGAAATCAGCTTGGCTGACAAAGTGGATCAGCTAAAAGTACAGTTACAACAAAAGCGTATTATGGTGGTGTACAGCGAGCTCCATGAATCTGTAAATATAGTGCCTGCCGAGCAGTTTACTGGCTAGCATGTGGCCAGCTACTGTTCATTTTCTGCTAGCCACCTTTGCGTATAAGGTACTGATACCCTGAGTCTGCTTCTGCCTGCTCAATTAACTCATGCCCCAAAAAAAGACAAAACTTAGGAATATCACGCGTAGTGGATGGGTCCGTAGCCAAAACTTTAACCACATCCCCAACTTTAATATCTTTAAATGTGCTGTGCAGCATCATTACCGGTTCTGGACAAAAAAGCCCTGTGGTGTCTAATAATTTGTCGATATTAAGGGTACTTTGCATCACTATTTATACTCTGTAATTACCAATATTAAAATTTGGTAGTTATCTATTAAAATGTATTCACACTGTCCACATTTAAGTGTCACTGTATTTTAACGTGCTCTGAACCCATTGCTCAATATCTAATACTGATTGTTCAACAGCCTCAATTTGGCTGTAGTGTGAAGCTTTATAAGGGTTAAAGCTATGATCCATATTAGCAAGCCAACTCAAGTCGATATGAGCAGGCAACTCATACCCCAACACCTCATCGTAACACCCTAATGCATCTCGAGCGCCCTGAACAATTATCCCAGGTTTATGACTAGTTAATAAATGTTCCACTCGTAACGTTTGTGGTTTGCCCTGCGGATGGAAGGGATATCCTAACGCAAACCAACCCAAAGCGTTTGTACGCTCTACAATCAAACTAGCCACACGGCCTCCCAAAGACTTGCCACCAATAATAAGTGGGCCAGGTAGGGCCAGTTCGTTAAGTACTGCAAGATATTCAAGTTCTAGCTTAGCAACAGCTGGAGGGGGACGCTTGATACCTGTCATTTGAATTTGTTGCATGTAGCCAAACTCAAACAAATACACAGTGAAGTTTTTTGAGCTCATGGCGGCAGCAACCCACTGCATAAACTCATGATTCATACCTATACCTGAACCATGGGAAAAAACCACATTAACCGCGCCAGTACCATATTTTTGCACAGGGCCAAAACTCGTATTAATACTTTCCATAAAAAACCCTTAACTGATACAAGTCAATTTTTAACGATAACGTCCTGCCATGATCATAATCATATAGGCTACAGGTGGGCAAAAAAACACGCCGACCTATAATTTAACTAGTAATCTTCGTTATCTTACAATTGTAACCCACCTTTAATTGCAGAATAATATCGCCACCGAACTTATACCCCTATGCCTTAACGTCATTGGTTCGACATTTTGACCTAATTTTAGAACTTAGGCACCATTATAATAGGAGGTACCAGTATTAACGAAGCCAGTAGTATTGATATAGTAGTCACACAACTCAAAAGCAATAATCGCTCGCAACAAATTTTAAGCTTAGTACAGCAGGCCCATAGCTTTCCACCAAAACTGTCTCAAAGAGCTGACACTGTAGACCACTATTTTGTGTTTATCGTATTATTAGTTCCTGCCAGCGTGTATGGCATTTGGTATTTTAGAGATGCCGATAAAGCCTTTTGTATAACCCTATTATCACTTGCCCTTCTGCCTTGTCTTAGGCCCCTGCAGCCACAGCTAGCCTGCGCTTTAGCTATGGCCTCTAGCACCGACTTAAGTAAACCTAGTGCCCCTGCACTTTTACTTAGAGATAACTTAAGCTGGATCCAAGTGTTATTGCGTAAAGCCCAACAAACCCATACTATCATGCAGCAAAACTTAACTTGGGCACTGCCCTATAACTTAATCGCACTACTCTTGGCCGCAGTAGCTATGATTCCCCTTGGGGTACTGCCATTGACATGTCCATGAGTTCACTAATAGTGGTGCTCAATGCCGCATGGCTTAAATAAATAAAACAAATAATAACAACATAAAGGATTCATAATGAGCGACAACACACACGTAAGCGCTGAACAACTCACCAGCCTAGTACAACGGGTAGTGGCTAGCCGCGGCTTTAACGAAGTAGACCAAAATACTGCAGGCCTACGCGCCACTTTTGCTATGCAACACGGTTTGGCCAACAGCGATTTATTAGAAACCTCTTTAGCCGGCCTAGATGCAAGCCTACGCGCACCAAAGTTATTAGTAGAGAACAAAGACAGTCTAATTTACGATGCTCTTGGCCAACCTGCTTTAGTACAAATTGAGTCTATCTTTAAACATGCAGTAGACAAAGGCATCAACGAAATCCGTATTCACAAAACGTCCTGTGGTGCCTTTGCTGTGCAAGCTATTTCCGCTTACCTAAGTACACACGGCGCTAATGACCAAGGTGTGTGTATTTACTTCAATAATTTAGAAGGAGGCATACGTCGTTTCGACCTAACACCACAAGGCCAGCTACGTGGGCTTTTACAACCCAGAGAACGTGATTTAGCGTGGAACGAAGTACGAATTACCATAGGCCCACCTCCTGCAGGCTGCAAGACTGTTGCTGGCCCTACAGACATAGAAGCCTACCGTGCTCGTAGTGAAGCTAATGGTATAGGTGTGCGCACTACGTTGTGGAATCGTATGCAAGAACTAGCGAAAAACCACTAACGGATCACTCTTTATGCATAGAATAGAGATATAGAGTATAGGCACGCAGTATGGACATGTTCTACATTGTGGTTCCCATCGCCAGCCTCTTAGTATGTTTTGCTGTATGGGGTATGCGTTGGGCACTTACACCACCCAATTAATATGATGAATTAGGCGTACTCTCAGGGTTTATTTCACCATAAACTTCTTCGGGATCAATGTCATTGACCAACAACACTTCTCTAACTGCTTGAATGTGATCCAATACTTTTTGGTAGCCATCACCGTACTCATATTTAGTCACTTCAATTGATTTTGGCATATAAGTAAAAGCTATTTTCAAAGCGTTTAGGCTAAATTCATTGGTTTTTTCACTCATCTCAATATTCCTTGTCTAATTATCAGTTGTTATAACACTAAGCTAATGAGACCTTTGCACAAAGGTCTCAATGAAAAAATGCTTAATCCAGAAAGTAGTTTAAGCCGATTCGGCGCTAATATCTTGTAAAGCCTGCACCAAAATATTCGGTTCCTGAGCTCCCGAGATTAGGTACTTGCTATTGATAATGTATGCTGGCACAGAAGTGACACCTGCTTTCTGGTAAGTTGCTTCGTCTTCTCGCACTGCAGCAGTGTATTGATCCGATTCTAGTACCTGCTTAGCTTTTGCTGGGTCCAGGCCCAGCGTTTCCACACAACCTAATAGAACATTTTGGTCGGAGACATTCATGGCCTTACCAAAATATGCTTCAAACAGTTCTTGTTTCATGGCGGTTTGCTGGCCCTGATCTCCAGCCCACTTCACTAACCGGTGGGCGTCGAAGGTATTACAGGTAAGTCGCTCCTGTAATTTATCAAAATTGAGTCCAAGATCTTTGGCAACCGTTATCATCTGACTCTGATTTGCACGCATCTCTTCTTCACTTCCCCCATATTTTTTAACCAGGGCTTGCAGGATTGGCTCATTCTTGACGTTGTGGGTAGGGTCGAGCTCAAATGCATGCCACTGAACCTTGAACTCATACTCTGGCCCTAGCTGTTTCATGGCCAGTTCTAGTCGGGCATAACCAATAGCACACCACGGGCAGGCGATATCAGAAACAATATCTATTTGTATTTTTTTCATAGTCAACACCGTGATTCTTATGAGTTATATGGAGCTATTATTGAATAGTTATTGCGTTACATTGTAACCAACAGGATATCATTAAGCTGGGTACTCATCAGTGCAGGGAAATGGTGGGAGCATCCGGTTTAAATTGACCAAACAAGGTTAACTGCTGCATTAAACCGCAGTAAGATGGCTTAACGCTTACTATTGCTGCTTATTACTGCTTAAAGTTACTTAGTTATAGCCACCTGCTAGAGCTGCAAATTCAGTAGATCTAAACCAGAGTCTTCGCCTGCTGGTTCATTACCCACTGGCCCATCATTTAGGTGCTGTGTACGTTTAAAGTTATGCAGTTTGGTGTCCATAAGGTGCGAAGGCACTACGTTTTGCAGTGACTTAGTCATACTTTCTATACGGCCTGGGTAGCTCTTTTCCCAATTTTGCAACATGGCTTTAATGTGCTGGCGTTGTAAGTTGTCTTGAGAGCCACATAGGTTACAAGGAATAATGGGATATTCTTTGAGTTGTGCGTACTCGGCTATGTCTTGTTCACGAGCATAAGCCATAGGACGAATTACGGTATTTAACCCATCATCACTTAATAAACGGGCTGGCATAGATTTAAGTTTGCCACCGTGGAACATGTTTAAAAACAAGGTTTCTAAAATGTCATCACGATGGTGGCCTAAAGCAATTTTGGTGATACCACGTTCTTGCGCAAAGCGATACAAAGTGCCACGGCGCATCCGCGAACATAATCCACAGGTGGTTTTGCCTTCTTCAATCACCGCTTTCACTACACTGTAAGTGTCCCGTTCGATAACATGAAAGTCTGCACCTACTTCGGTTAGGTACTTAGGCAATATGTGTTCTGGAAAATCAGGTTGTTTTTGATCTAAGTTAACAGCGAGTATCTCAAAATCAATAGGCGCACTTTTTTGCAGCTGCATCAATATGTCGAGCATGGCATAAGAGTCTTTACCGCCAGACACGCACACCATTACCTTATCGCCATGTTCTATCATGCTGTAATCGTCAATTGCACGGCCCACATCACGTCGTAAACGCTTTTGTAACTTCAGCTGTCGCTTTGCATTATCTTGTGAAAGATTGTGCTCTGAACCTTGTACAGGGCTTGCCACATTAAGTTCTGGTTGTGTCACTAGAGTTACCACATTAAATCATCTGGAATAACAAAGTCTGCATATGGGTCATCTTCATCTTCCACGGCCTCTGCTGCAGACTCTGCACGAATAATTAAGGTATTAGGTGCACGCTCTTCTATACGCGTAGCAACGTTTGCAGGCACTACAAAATAGAGTTCATCTAACCCCACAATAACCAACGTGCCACGGCTTAAGGCCGATTGCTGCATGGCGTCTACGTAAATCTTTTTAATCACTTTGCCATCAACAAAATTATAAGTTACTTCACCCCCGGTCAAATCTAACCGACAGCGTTCTAACATCTGTTTAACTTGAGCAACCACCGCACGGTCTTGGGTTTGCGCGTCACGTTGGGCGTTGAGCTCTTTAGAACGGCTTGCTTGTGCTTGTTTTTCGCTAAGTGCACGTTGCGATGCCGTTTCGCCTACATCTACACCTTTGCGCACATCACGGGTTTGTTTCTTTTTTGCCTTAGTGGCTTGCTTAGATTGCTTTTCGTTGGCTAAGCCTGCTTTTAGCAATTGATCTTGTAAACTGGCCATTAATGGCTTCCTTAAATGTAATGTAATAATAGAGACCTTTACGCAGTCCCAAAGCAAAGAACTCTAAGCTTTTTAGGCCTATAAATTATTTTACCATAGCTAGCTAGGCGTGTTGTTTAATTAGTGCCAAAAAGTCATCGCCGTAGCGGTCTAGTTTCTTTTCGCCTACACCCTGTACGTGACTCATTTCTAGCATAGATTTAGGCTTTGCATGTAGCATCTCTAACAAAGAAGCATCACTAAAAATGACATAAGGCGGCACTTTTTGATCTTGTGCTAAGGCCATGCGAAGCTCTCTAAGCAACTGCCATAGATCCATGTCGTCATCTTTAATCTGCAGCCGTGCTTTGGCTGCTTTTGGTGTTTTAATAGACACCTTACGGTCTAGCCGCAGCTGTAACTTCGACTCACCTTTAAGTAGCGGCCTACACTGTGGTAATAGACGCAAACCACCATAGTTTTCTGGGTCACTGGATACTAAACCTAAAGCCAGCAGTTGGCGAAAAACTGAGCGCCATTGTTTTTGATCCAACTCCTGCCCTAGTGCAAAAGTGGATATTTTTTCATGGCCGGCAGATTTAATTTTGTCTGTAGGTTTACCCATTAATATGTCGATTAAATGAGCTACACCATAGCGCTGACCACTGCGAAAAATACACGATAACGCCTTACGGGCTACTTCAGTACCATCGAAGGTGGCTACTGGTTCCAAGCAGTTATCGCAGTTGCTACAGCTACTGGCAGAGGCTTCGTTAAAATAGCTTAGAATGGCCTGTCTTCTACAGTGGGTAATTTCACACAAGCCAAGCATAGCGTCTAATTTGGACTGTTCAGAGCGCTTTATGGCTGCATCCATGTCCGTTTGTTCTAGCCGCTGTCGTAGCCACATTACGTCTTGCAGTCCATACACCATCCATGCGTCCGCAGGCAATCCATCGCGCCCTGCTCGGCCTGTTTCTTGGTAATATGATTCTATACTTTTAGGTAAGTCCAAATGTGCCACAAAACGTACATTAGGTTTATCAATACCCATGCCAAAGGCAATGGTGGCCACCATCACTAAGCCTTCTTCATTGAGGAAGCGTCGTTGATTATGGGCTCTTTTCTCTGCACCTAGCCCTGCGTGGTAAGGCAAAGCTGGCACGCCTTGTTCTTCTAACCAAAGGGCCGTTTCGTCTACCTTTTTTCGTGACATACACTACACAATACCCGCATTACCTTGGTGCTGTAGTTGCACAAAATCGAGTAATTGATGCTTACCTTTTTGCTTTTGCATGATGCGGTAGCGAATATTAGGGCGATCAAAACTACTAATATATTGCTTGGCTTGATGCAAGCCCAAACGCTTTACCATTTCTTGCTGAGTAGGCCTATCTGCCGTTGCAGTAAGCGCCATTCTAGGCACATGGGGAAAGTTTTGTTGTAAGCATTCTAGCTGTAGGTATTCGGGCCTAAAGTCATATCCCCATTGAGACACACAGTGAGCTTCATCAATGGCAAATAAAGCCAACTTACAAGACCTTAGCAAATTCATACATGCATCGGTCATCAAGCGCTCTGGCGAAATATAAAGTAAGTCTAGGTCGCCATTCAATGCTTGTTGTTCTATTTTCTTTTGTAACTGCCAATCAATACCAGAGTGTAAGGCCTCAGCATTTACGCCTAGTTGCTGCATGCTGGATACTTGATCTTGCATTAATGCGATCAAAGGAGATATCACCACCCCAACGCCTTCTCTAAGCATTGCTGGAATTTGATAACAAATGGATTTTCCACCACCGGTAGGCATTAACACTAAGGCATCGCCGCCGTCGATCACATGTTGTATTACATCGAGTTGCTGGCCACGAAATTCTTCGTAGCCAAAGAGGCTGTGCAGGAGCTGTTGGGGAGTGTTATTCATGGCGCGCTATTATCCTCGAAGGTAGCGTTACTGTCACCCACATATAGGCCTAATATTAGGTCTATATGTGGGTGAGAGGTAAAAACGTAATCTTGTCAGGACTACTAACTGCCTACAACACTCTAGACGACTCGTTTGGTAGCTGTTAATGCCTACCATGAGTTACAATAGATTATATTTACTTGATTGAGTTACACTTTATGTCCATCAACAGCGACCCGTTAACGGATAGCCAAATCGACCAGCTCGATGCATACCTTTTGTCCGAAAATGTACATGAAGAAGCCTTAGATTATATTGCTCTGCATGGTTACCTTTGCGCCTTGGCAATAAGCCCTATACCTCTGCCAGAGAATGAGTGGTTAGAGCAAGTAATGGCTGAAAAACCAGTACTAGAAAACAGTGCTGAGCGCCATGAGATGCTTAATTTAATACGCCAAGAGTTCGCCTTCTTACGAGAATGCTTAGAGTCTGATCAAGACATTGATCTGCCGTGTGATTTAACCCTAGAACTAGATCAAGAAGACGACTGTTTACTTGAATACTGGGCTCAAGGCTTTATGGAGCTTATCTTTAGCCAAGAAGACGCTTGGTTCTCGCAACAAGAAGAAGATGTAGCAGAATGCTTATTACCCTTCATGTTAGCGGCTAAACTGGATGAAGATGAAGAACTTGAAGAATTGCGTCTTCAACCTGAGTTCTGCCAACAGCTATGCGAGCAAATTCCAGAATTATTGCAAGATTTGTATTTATTGTTCCGCGTACCTGCCGACAAACCTAAAGGTGGTTACTCAGGTAAAAAGGCTTCAGGCCCACGTAAACACTAACGTACCCTATGCCTGCACTGTAAGCTTGCCTTCGGCCAACAACCAGTGTTGATTACACAACTTAGTAAGTGCGTTGTCTTGATGACAAGATAACAAAAAGCCTGTGCCGCGTTGGTGCAGGTCCTGCAGCATCTCTTCAATACGCGCCACCGATCCTGCATCCAAATTACTGGTAGGTTCATCCAGCAAAATTAATGCAGGGTCTAATACTAAAGCCCTAGCTAACGCTAAACGCTGTCGCTCGCCCCCCGAAAGCAAATGGGCTTGGCGATACTGTAAGTGATCTAAGCCAGCCCAAGCCAAGGCTTGATCCACCTTCTTCGGGTTTTTTTCTCGCCTCATACGTAAACCGTATTCCACATTGCTGCGCACATCTATGTCGAACAGATAAGTGTTTTGATGCAAGTATATTATGGCTTGTAGAAGCAAGTTTTCGCCCACTATGGGCGTGCGCCTTACATGACCTGAGGTGGGTTTTTGTAGACCGGCCATAATTTTCATCAAGGTAGACTTACCTGCCCCATTAGGGCCATGTAAGTGCACTGCATCGCCACTAACGAGTTGCAACTCCTCGATGGTAAACAAATTTTCTTCACCGTATCGCTGACAAATATGATCTAGTTCTAAACGCATTAGGCACCATGCCTTAGCACACGGCTGTGGCTTTGCATCCAACCTAAGCTTACATTAAGTATCAGCGCTAGTAGCAACAGTACAATACCAAGGGCTACACCTTGTACAAACTCGCCTTTACCTGTTTCTAGGGCAATGGCGGTGGTTATATTACGGGTGTGGTGCAATATGTTACCACCCACCATCATGGCACTACCCACTTCTGCAATAATACGCCCAAAGGCCGTCACTACTGCAGCAAGTAACGCAAAGCGAACTTCAAATAATAAAGTAACAAAGGCCTGCCATGGATTAGCACCTAAGGTTTTGGCCGTTTCTAATACTCGGTGGTCGGCAGCTTGGAAGGCACTTAAACTCATGGCTACTAATAACGGAAAGCACAAAAGAATTTGGCCAATTATCATAGCTGGACGGGTAAATAGAAGATTTAGATCACCCAATGGGCCAGCGCGCGACAAAAGCATATAGAGCACTAGCCCAACCACTACGGTAGGCACCGCCAATAAACTATTAAGTATACTAATAGCGGCCCAACGGCCAGGAAAGCGAAAATAGGCTAACATAAAGCCCGTACTCAATGCCCGCAATAGAGCAATCAGCAAAGCACCGGCCGAAACACAAAAAGACACACAACCTATTCCCCAAAGTCCCGGATCT
>Ga0114995_10000159_pt1 | contig 43461 bp, 51 predicted proteins | sample ArcticOcean_MG_C_11_FD_87038 | JGI IMG/M metagenome (GOLD analysis project Ga0114995, IMG submission 87038) | Marine microbial communities from western Arctic Ocean - ArcticOcean_MG_CB2_154 | ecosystem: Environmental > Aquatic > Marine > Oceanic | place: Arctic Ocean: Canada Basin | collected... | reverse complement strand
TTTGCTAAGGTACGTGAAAAATGGCCTGGTTTTGCCCATTTTTCAAATGATGTGCTGACAGGGTTACGGTCAACAACAATCTTTACTTTTTTTGCTTCTCGTTCCGGTGGGCTAATGGTCATTGAGAATCTCCTCTCTTCAGACGAGATACACGAAAAACAGACCTCCAATAACGTTTGGCTGTTAGTATCAACTAATACAATTATTAGGATGCTATTAACAAATCTTAGATTAGAACGAATAAAAAAATACAGTCAGAACAAAGGTAAGTTTTCATATTATTAGTATGGCACAAGAGAAGTGTGCTTCATGGACAAGTAAATGTTTATTGAGGGAAGGTTATAAAAAATTTTACCGGGTATAAAAAGAACTATTAACTTTCTGTTTCTTTAAAGAAACAGAAAGCTAATAGTTCTTAAAAAAATGGGAATACTAGTGGATCAGGGAAGAAACGATTAATTTCAATTAATAAACCAGCAGTAAAACCGAATAATGCCGCAGCAAGAACTGGTGCAGTCGATAGGTAAGTTAGAAAGTTTTTCATAAGAAAAGTGTTTCAAAAGTTAGTGGGAACAAACACTATAGGAGCCTTTCCTTTTTGAGTTGGCTGGGACTCGAACCCAGGACCAGTCGGTTAAAAGCCGAGTGCTCTACCAACTGAGCTACCAACTCCTACTATTAGTAAACTTGGTATAGAAACAAATGTCAATGTTTTGCACTCTATTTTAAAAGCGTTGACCAAGAAGAGGGGGGATCGTTATCTTCTTGTCCCTTACTAAAATATTAGATATACTAATACTGTTGTCTGACGAAACGATACACTACTGACCCTCTCTACCTTATGTTTACCCTAAAAATTTTTGTTTACACTGTAGTGATTTTCTTTGTTTCTTTATTTATTTTTGGGTTCCTTTCAAATGACCCAGGTCGTAACCCAAATGCACGTGATTTTGATTAAGAGATCTATTTGGCTACTTTGAAAAGTAGTCAGGTAGATCTCTTAATCGACTACTAGATTATAGTATACAAATTAATAAAAAAAGGGATTTGCGGTATTAGAAAAAATTCTATACCGCAAATCCCTTTTTTTATTTATATAATTCAGTACCTAAACGTAGTGCAAAGATACCTGTCACAAGGGAAGTAAATAGCGCAATAACAAGTTGACTATCTGATAAAGGCATGAAAAACTCCTTTTAATAAGTGAATCTTGTGAAAATCAATTACAGACTACTACCTTGACGTGCAGAAAGTAATACGATCACAAGTGGGCCCGCTGCTACGATAAAAAGTAGAGACCCTAATTGGAAAACGATTTCTAAGTTCATTCGGTTACCTCACATTGGATTATCTGAAACTAACAGAAGCTTGCCAAACAAACGCTAGTAGTAAAAAAAGAACAGGAATAACAGGCAATACATCAACAATTGGATCGAAAGGCGCGTACGCTTCCGGTAAACGAGCAAAGACTTCGAAAGATACAAGGTTCATAACTTACCTCTTCAAAACAGTTTTATAGTGATCAGATTCTGCTTTTTGCTGGGTCCACTCTTATAGTATACTCTAGGATTACTAAAATGCCTATACCTCTTAGGAAGAAGTAATATATGAGAGCCTTCTGTCGGATTCGAACCGACGACCGTCGCATTACAAATACGATGCTCTAGCCCCTGAGCTAAGAAGGCAACAGATCTATGCCTAATTGTACCTTGCTAACTTAGAAAAAGCAAGCCTCGATAAACGTACTTACTATTTTGTATTCTTCTGATGTCGGGCTAGTAATATAATGGAAGGTAGATTCTAATCAGACTGTAGAGTTAGCTTTTATTCAAAAGTTTTTTATCCTAAGTTCTTTCAAGTTATTTTTTTTACAAAGCTACTTGTTAAAACATACCTTTTATGCTAAACTTAAATTAGCGGGGTAGAGCAGTCTGGTAGCTCACGGGGCTCATAATCCTGGGGTCAGTGGTTCAAATCCATTCCCCGCCATTGATATACACCAGTACCTTGATCAATCACAACCGAATATCTATCAAGAATATACTAATCCTATACGTTCATTATATTTGGCCTTAGATTAACCTGAAAGATCTTATTTTTTCTGTCCCATGTGGTTTATTTATTTCAAAGGTGAACCCTTATGATAATTTCGTTATCGAAATCACAAGTGTATATTTATGTGACATGAAATATCATAGTTTGTTTGTAGTATACAATGCTCTCTTCCAACTACTTTTACTTGATCTATTATTTTTACTTATTTATACAGATAGTTTTAAGCAAAATGTTTCGAATACGTCTTATGATTTTGTCTGTTCTACTGTTTTAGTCTTTAATGACGATGTTCTATATAAACTTGTTGACCCTACATAATTAATCAACAATTTTGTTGTTGATCTAAAATTAGAAGCGCCTCAAAACGGGGTTTTAGTAGTAGCATTAGATAACTTCGTGCTTTTCTTTTTACCTGATGAAGAAGCCCAGAACGTCATAGTTAATTTTGCTTTGACTTCTGAGAAAGTTGATTAAACCTAAGCAATTGCAGGTCTCAAATCAACGCCCTGTTCCCTGGAAACCTCTTGTTCGACTGTAGGCAAAGTTGAAGCTAGTAGGAACCCCCCCCGAGAAGAGGGAGTGTATTAATTAAGGCACGTCCGAGTGTTGCGGTTACTACTTATGCTTTGTGGTCAGCTTGTGGGACAATGAGCTATAGTTTCCCCGTTTAAATAGAAAAGAACTACTTTTCCATCGGGCTCTTAAAAAATCAATGGAAAAGTAGTTTTTTTTCTAGATTCATGCTAATTTAAATTTTGAGTAAAGTTTTTTTTTGTGTCTTAGGTCTTCAGTCCTAGAGACCTATATTTACATACACATGAGTTTAACTAGAAACAAAGTAACACCGCTTAAAACAGGTGATATTATCGATTATAAAAATGTTGATTTGCTCCGTAAATTTATTACAGAACAAGGGAAAATCTTACCGAGACGTATTACACGTTTGAATGCCAAGCAACAACGTTCTATCACACGTGCAATTAAGCAGGCTCGTGTGTTAGGATCTCTTCCTTTTGTGACAAAAGAAAGTTAAAATTTTTCCAAAGATTATTAGTATTTTTAGTACTAATAATCTTTGGAAAAACCCAATATTTTTACAATTCTACTTTACTGACGCTTTTGCTCCAGCTTCTTCTAGTTGAACTTTAGCTGCTTCAGCCTCTTCTTTACTAATGCCTTCTTTAATTGTTTTTGGTGTAGACTCAATTACTTCTTTAGCTTCTTTTAATCCTAATGAAGTAATCGCACGGACAGCTTTAATTACAGCAATTCGTTTATCTGACGGAACTTCGTCTAAAATAATATCAAATTCTGTCTTTTCTTCAGCTGCTGCTGCTCCATCGCCAGCTGGAGCTGCCATCATCATTCCACCACCAACAGGTGCTGAAGCATCAACACCGAATGTTTCTTCGATTTGTGAAACCAGTTCAGCTGCTTCTAAAAGTGTAATTGATTTAAGCTGTTCAATAATAGCATCGGTTGTTGTTGACATAATGAATTCCTCGTTTGTAATTTGAATAATAGTTTGTGTGCAATTAACGTTTAGAAAATTGTGGAGCTTTACGTGCTTTTTTTAAGCCATATTTTTTTCTCTCTTTTGAAAGAGAATTTCGCGTTAAAAAGCCTTCTGCTTTTAAAACCGCACGGCGGGTTGGTTGAAGTGCGCATAAGGCGCGTGCTATACCTAATTGAATAGCTTCAGCTTGGCCAGTAAGCCCACCACCAGAACATCGTATGATTACATCATACGAACCGTCTTCCAAGCCTACTGAATCTAAAGGTGCTTGCATTTTCCACGCTGAGCGTGCATTATACTGCATATATTCCGTACCGTCTTTTCCATTAATTAGAATTTTCCCAGTTCCACCAGAAACTAATTCTACTTGGGCTGTTGCCGATTTTCTTCGACCTGTAGCTTTTCCCATACGAACCTCTCCTTATAACATGTTTATTATGAAAGCTTCTCACCTTTGATTACTTCCTTGGTATCTCAAATCTTCTTTGTTATTTTAATCTGGTAAGGTGATCCCATGTTTATTTTGTAATGCTTCGATAACTTCCTGTACCGATTTCACCCCAAAGTTTTTTATACTGCGTAAATTTTCGTTCGAGTAATCTAATAGATCCTCGACAGTATTGATTTGGGCACATTTCAAACAATTGTATGCGCGAGTAGAAATACCTAATTCCTCAACACCAATAGAATGAAGCCCCAACTCTGTTTCTTTGGGAGATTTCTCAACAGTTGATTCTTTTGTACCCATTTTAACATCTACGTTAGCGGTAAGTACTAAGTTATCCTGTTTCTCGACTTCTCTTAAATCAATATAACCGACTTCGTCGTTGAGACCTAATTTCTCCTCATATTCAGTGATTGAGTAACACTGAGCATAGTCCATATTATCGTAGCATATGAATTTACGGGCTAGCACTAGTGCCTCTAAAGGAGTTAGGCTGCCATTTGTACCTACATCAAAATAAGCAACAAGGGTAGACATACTTGACAAAGCGTCATCTTTGAAATTGAATTTAGACAAAACAAACCCAGGCTCGTTCTGAAAGAAAGAGTTAACAGACCTTATTGTCGGGTTTTTATTTAGTATACTTAACCAACCGGACGGTAATGTTTCGGGCGGCCAGTCGTCATTTTTACTCTTGAGAGAGATCGTTAACTTTACACCAGGATCCAGGATCGTAAAGATCGGATCATCTGAGTGCATGATCTGATAAGGACAGTCTACGTTTTTACTTATTGCTCGGCTTGTCACTGGACCAGGCTTCTCCCCAATCAGAGAATGATCACTAATTGAGTCCTCGAAGTCGGGTACCGGGCCTTTGTAGTGTTTAAATTTAAGAGCAGATATGTTGTCCATTATATCTTTAACGGACTCTTTAACCCCGGGGATTTCAGAGTATTCATGCAATATCCGGTCATCTTTTTTACCTGCTACTTCCAAATAGAAACGGATTGCAAAAAAGCTAGGACAGACTATGTTATCAAATAAACTGTTTCGCAAAATTATTGCAAAAGACTCCGCATGTTTTTCAGAGCGGAAACCAAAAATACGGAACCTGCTCTTTTGGGAATCGTGGGTGTCAATATGATGGCCTAGAAGTTCCTCAACTCGAATCGAAAAATGCTCTTTTCCAGAGACCCATGTAAGTTCACGATCGTTAGCCATAATGATATAGGGGGGTAGAAAATATTGTGGGACAGCGTACTACTGAATTTTTAACAGTATCCACTGTTAAATTTATTTTAAAATAAGTGGTCTTTCAGGCCGTACTTTGGAACAGCCTGAAATAATAACCCTTTAAAGCGATGAACCTAGACCTGAATACGATCCGTAAAAGAAGAGAGATAGTAGACCAATAGCTGCAAGTCCGACTACTGTACCAATAAGCCATAAAGGAATTCTTCCTTTTGTTCCAGTATTTGCCATAAAGCATACTCCGTTTTCAAAACTAAACCACCTGTCACTCATTGCTCTTACTAATAGCTAGACTTGGTTAATTGAAAATATAGCTAGAAAATAAAACTGCTAAAACAAAAATTAGAAGTAAACCCCAATATAAACTTGTACGGTTTAATTCAACTTGTTGCTTGTTTGGATTAGGTTGTGTCATAGAAATCTCCAAAAATCTTAAGTAAATATAGAAGCCTTGAAAAGATTACTTCGGGCTTATCGCTGAATAAACTGCATAGCAGAAATAGAACCTAAGAAAAAAACAGTAGGTACAGCTAGTGCATGAACTGCAAGCCAACGGAAAGTAAAGATAGGGTATGTAAACGTTTTATTGCTTGTCATTTTTGTCCTTTTTTTTTCTACAAATTATACTTGTGTTTCTAATTGCTCGAGAGCATTAAAACGATCTGTAATAAGTGGAGTTGATTGTCGTGCTTCTGTAAAGTATTCATTTGGACGTGGTGTTCCAAAAACATCATAAGCAAGGCCTGTACTTACAAAAAGCCATCCTGCAACAAATAAAGAAGGAATTGTAATACTGTGAATAACCCAGTAACGAATACTTGTAACAATATCAGAAAAAGGGCGTTCTCCTGTTGAACCTGCCATAATTAACTCCTTTTATTTAGGTAGAGTATGCCATGCAATCGAAAGATATGCAAGAAGAGGATGTCTTGAAGACAAAGGAACAATCCTAACTACTGAATCGTTACTAGCATAACTTCTAGCGTTCCTATGGGCAAGATACTGAAAGATTTAGTGCCTAGGAATCCCCCTAAAGCATTAGGGGGAGACCATCAAAATCATTAGGTTTTTCTCTTCTATTCCAGGTCACTCAATAAGTAAATCTGGAAGAAGTTTAATTAACTGATTTGATCTTGCTCAATATAAAGGAAAAGCGAAGCCATAACAACGGCTGGGAAAACTAAACCAATTAATGGAACTAAGATAGAAGGTAAAAGAGAAGTCATCATAATTACGCGAAAATTGCAAACTATTTTTCTTTATTGTATATATTCTACCCACCGTGTTTTAGAAAAACAAGATTAACCGATTAAAAATAGTTTGTTTCTTTTCAAAATTATGCTATAGTACAAGTAAGTCAAAAAACCTTGAGTTGAAGTTAACTAACTCCGCCAACTAATTTTGTTGAGTGTAAGTGTAAATAGAATTCCTCTAATTTTTTATGTCTAGATATCGAGGGCCGCGTTTACGAATTGTCCGACGTCTTGGAGAACTACCCGGGTTTACAAGAAAAGTTTCTAAGAAAGAAAACCCACCTGGCCAACATGGAGCAACTCAAAACAAACAAAAAGCTTCGCAATATAGCATCCGCTTACGGGAAAAGCAGAAGCTTCGTTTTAACTATGGAATTAATGAACGCCAACTTCTTAATTATATGAAGAAAGCAAAAAAAGCTAAAGGTTCTTCAGGAGAAGTTTTACTTAAATTATTAGAGATGCGTTTAGATAATATTGTATTTCGATTAGGAATGGCACCTACTATTGTCGCAGCAAGGCAATTAGTGAATCATGGACATATTCTTGTCAATGATTCGTCTGTAGACATTCCAAGTTATACTTGTCGTCCAAAAGATCGAATCGCAGTTAAAGCGAATCAATCCTCTATTAAATTAGTTAAAAACTACCTTGAAACCAACGGAGCAATGACTTTACCTGAACATCTAACTTGGAGTTCAGAAACCCTTTTAGGTGAAGTAAAAGGTTTTGTTCAACGAAATTGGATTTCACTTCAGATTAATGAACTTCTGGTTGTAGAATATTACGCCCGAAAAGTTTAATGCTATTCATGTATTTCAAAAGATATTCCTCTTTCATTCAGTTTTTCTTATAAAAATACTATGGCACGCCAACAAAAAAAAATAAATACTAGAAAAGTAAAAAAGAAGGTAATCAAAGGGGTAGTCCACATCCAAGCAACCTTTAATAATACAATTATAACAATCACTGATAATAAAGGTGGTGTTGTATCTTGGTCTTCAGCTGGGGGTTGCGGGTTTAAAGGATCCAGAAAAAGTACACCTTTTGCAGCACAAAGTGCTACAGAAAAAGCAGCAAGACAGTCCATGGATCAAGGTATGCGGAATGTTGAAATTGTAGTTACCGGCCCAGGTTCAGGACGTGAAACTGCTATTCGTGCGATTCAATCAACAGGGCTTGGAATAACAATGATCCGTGATATTACCCCAGTTCCCCATAATGGGTGTAGACCACCTAAGAAAAGAAGAGTATAACCTATTATAAAAAAATGGATATTTTACTAAACAAAAATATTGTCTATATTTGGCTCAATAACAACTTTATCTATGTTTCACTAAAGAAAAACTTTGTAAAATTTGCATTTTTTATAGCAAAGTATTTTACGAAGCATACCCTTCTACTCATTCCACGTTTTGGAGTTTTTTTTATTATAACTAGGATCATCAATACCCAAAGTTCCCTTGTAATGAAGTATCTATGGTTCGGTTTAGTCGGTCTAGTTTATGTTTGGTTTACCGGTTACCAAGGAGAAGGAGAAAGAATCTGGATGCGTTGGTTAGCTGATACTGAAATTTTTTTAAACTGGCGGGAAATTACTTTTTTCGGTGAACTTTTTTCACGTTTATTTTTTCTATTACTTTGGGTCTCTTGTTTTTTCTCTTAATCGTTAGGTATACTAAGAATAGTTTATTTAAACAAAAAAATCATGGTTGAACCACTTTTATCAGGGATCGTGTTAGGTTTTATTCCAGTTTCAATTGCAGGTTTGTTTGTTACAGCATATCTTCAATACCGCCGTGGAGATCAACTTAATTTATAATTCATTTATGAATTTTGCGTAGGGTAAAACCTACGCAAATACTTTTGCAGAATCGTTACCTTTTTTGTATAATACAAAGTAGAAGTAATAGGAATGTAGCGCAGTTTGGTAGCGCATTGCATTTGGGTTGCAAGGGTCGCAGGTTCGAATCCTGTCATTCCTAGTGGTAAAAAACTTAAAATAAACAAAGTTACTTATCCTATTTCTGTACTCAAGAAAAGCAGGTATTGCATAATGGTAGTGCCCTTGCCTTCCAAGCAAGAGGCGGGGGTTCGATTCCCCTACCTGCCTGCCAAAGACCTTCGAATAGAAGATTATTGGAAGAAAGATCTTCCAATAATCTTCTATTCGAAGATTTTTTTAATCCATCGTAAAACGATGCTTCGCTGCTTATAGCTGCGATCGTATATTATTTTACAACCATAACCCACTATAACTACGATCAGCATATTCTGTGTAGTTTGTGGATTTCTTTCCGGTTCAATACACCGAGGGCGAGGGGACTCAATGCTCGTTACAAGTGTTTTCTTGACAGGAGAAAAATCTCGTAATCCAATACACGCAAACGATGGATGGGCACCCTGGTTAACCGTAGGAATTTCGACACCTTGGAAATGGCCATCTGAAACGGCCTTTCGTCGGGCATCTATACTCTTATCTACAAAACGAGGATCCGCAAAGAAGTATCCTGGGGCCTGATCCCCAATTCTGATTCTCATGTATTCATTACAGGAATCAAGATATTCTTTTTGAAATCGTTCTTGCCTTAGGGCCAATGCTTCCCTTTGTGCAGGATGTATAGCATCTAGTTGGCCTGCAAACCTAGCTTTTCGAAGAATATTGGAAGAAAATTCTCTACGACTCGGAGTGCGAGCCTTTAAAAAATCAGATACCATTTCAGAATGGCTCTGTACGTTTGGGCGAGGCGTAACTGAGCCTTCTGCTTCTACATGTTCTGTCATTCTTTCTCCTAAAAAGTAAGTTGTCATTGTTTTCTTGTTAGCACGATATGTACTGTGAAGCCTAGGTTGATGACTTTGGCTTCACATTAATAAGTTAGTAATACAGTTGACCCGAGTTACAGTGTGTCCATCGCTTCGAATTCGAACTTAATTTCCTTCCAAACTTCACAAGCTGCAGCAAGTTCTGGAGACCACTTACAAGCTGCGCGCATAACATCTCCACCCTCACGAGCAAGGTCACGACCTTCGTTACGTGCTTGTACACAAGCTTCAAGGGCTACACGGTTAGCAGCAGCACCTGGAGCGTTACCCCATGGGTGACCTAAAGTACCACCACCGAACTGAAGACATGAATCATCACCGAAGATCTCTACAAGAGCTGGCATATGCCATACGTGAATACCACCTGAAGCAACTGGCATAACACCTGACATACCACACCAATCTTGTGTGAAGTAAACACCACGTGAGCGGTCTTTCTCAACGTACGGATCACGCATAAGGTCTACGAAACCTAGAGTTACTTCACGCTCACCTTCAAGTTTACCTACAACAGTACCTGAATGAAGGTGGTCACCACCTGACATACGAAGAGCTTTTGCAAGTACACGGAAGTGAATACCGTGGTTACGCTGACGGTCAATTACAGCGTGCATAGCACGGTGAATATGAAGAAGTAGACCGTTGTTACGACAGTAAATAGCAAGTGATGTGTTTACAGTGAAACCACCTGTAATGTAGTCATGCATAACAATAGGTACACCTAAATCACGTGCAAACTCAGCACGAAGCATAACTTCTTCAGCAGTAGCTGCAGTTGCGTTAAGGTAGTGACCTTTAATTTCACCAGTCTCTGCTTGTGACTTATAAATAGCCTCAGCACAGAAAAGGAAACGGTCTCTCCAACGCATGAATGGCTGTGAGTTTACGTTCTCATCATCCTTAGTGAAATCAAGACCACCACGAAGACATTCGTATACAGCACGGCCATAGTTCTTTGCAGAAAGACCTAGCTTAGGCTTAATTGTACAACCAAGAAGAGGACGTCCATACTTGTTTAGACGGTCACGCTCAACCTGAATACCATGTGGAGGACCTACGAAAGTCTTACAGTAAGCTGACGAAATACGTAAATCTTCTAGGCGAAGTGCACGTAATGCCTTGAAACCGAATACGTTACCAACGATTGAAGTAAATAGGTTTGTTACAGAACCTTCCTCAAAAAGATCGATTGGGTATGCAATGTAACAAATATACTGCTCACTTTCACCTGGAACTGGCTCAATGTCGTAGCAACGACCTTTGTAACGGTCTAGCTGAGTTAGACCATCTGTCCATACTGTAGTCCAAGTACCTGTTGATGACTCAGCTGCTACTGCTGCACCAGCTTCTTCCGGTGGAACACCAGGTTGAGGAGTCATACGGAAAGCTGCAAGGATATCAGTATCCTTAACCTGGTAATCAGGAGTGTAGTATGTAAGACGGTAATCTTGTACACCAGCTTTAAAGCCTGCACCTGTTCGAGTTTGAGTTTGTGGTGACATGGTTGCCTCCGAAATTGTATTGTAATTTTAGGATTCTGAATCTGCTCGTTATGCTGTTTGTTTGGCTTTTGAAAATGTCTAGCAGGTTCATGGTTTTAAACTGGGGCGAAAGGATTCGAACCTCTGAATGACGGGGCCAAAACCCGTTGCCTTACCACTTGGCCACGCCCCAACTATATTGAGAATACCATAAATGCTGGGTAAATAACAAAAAATTGACTTGTTTTTATTACTACCCCTCGTCTGATGACGAGTCTAGGGGTAGTAGTAGTTAGTAAAATTAGAAGTTCATTTCTGCTAATTGAACCTTTTCGAATTGCTTCTTCTTTAAAACTAAGAAAACTTGACCAATAATCGTAAACGCAAGGAAAATAAATAAACCTACGATACGTGACGGGTCTTGTAAAACCACTTCAGTTTCAGTCTGACCAAAACCACCTACATTTGGATTATTTGTTAATGGTTGGTCTGCCTTCACTGTTTGTCCTTCTGATACAAGTAATTCTGGACCAACAGGAATGGTGTCAACAGCTTTTGAGCCATCAGCTTTTGTAATCGTAATTTCTGTTGTTTTTTTCGAAGTAACGATACTGGAAACACTTCCAGCTGCAGATGCGTTATAAACTGTATTATTACTTTTTTCACCTGTTGGGTAAATTTGACCACGTCCACGATTACCGCCTAAGTAAATAGGGTATTTAAGGAAGTAGACATCTTTATCAGTAGCCGGATCAGGAGATAAAATAGGGAAAGTCATTTCACTATATGTTTTTCCTGGTACTGGACCGACAACAATAATGTTTTTCTGTTTTTCGCTGTACGGTTGGAAGTATAAATTACCAACTTTAGCTTTTAATTCTTCTGACATTCTTTCTGGTGGAGCAATTTGGAATCCTTCTGGAAGAATAAGAACGGCACCAACATTTAGAGGTCCTTTTTTACCATTTCCTAAAACTTGTTTCACTTGTTTATCATAGGGAATTTCCACAACTGCTTCAAAAACAGAATCTGGTAGTACAGCTTGTGGTACCTCGATATCTACTGGTTTTTGTGCTAAATGACAGTTAGCACAAACAATACGGCCTGTTGCCTCACGCGGGTTCTCATAGCCCTGCTGCGCATAAACTGGGTAAGCTTGTGCAGGTGTAGAAAAACAAGTTGAACTTAAGAAAACGAGGATGCCTGCGAACAGGGATTGAATTTTAAAACGATTTAGTAAAGGAGTTTGCATAATTGAGTACTTATCAACGAATTTATTCTTATTATAAACACCTCTCTGCTTTTTAAAAGCAAAAAGGAATTACCATTCTGGTAAACGTAACGCAAAAGATTAGCGTTAGTCTAATCCTTCTATAGACACTTGTAAAAAAGAAGCCAATTGCGCAGCTTTCTTTTCGATTTCACCAATCGTAATTGGTTGCCCAATACGTGTTAGCGGAATTTCCGGCCTTCCTTTCACCCGAATATATAAAGCACGCTTTGGGTTGATTCCTTCTTTTAATTCAACCCGGATAGCTTCAATATCTTTTAACAAATAGGTTAATTGAATTCGGCGGTTTTTACCTGGAAACCCAAGTCGGAAGATGCTCATTGTGCCATTAGTTTTATTGAACTCGTTGTAGCCTTCACCTACACTCCAAAGTAGAATTAAACCTAAGTAAAAACTTAATAAAAAGCCAACAATACCATAAAAACACATCACTAACCCTTGTGGGAAAAAAAGAATTTCTTTTGCATCCAGAAAGGGTAAAATATTAAAGCCTAGATAACTTGATAAGCCAACAAGAAAGAATCCTAAAGCACCAAAAAACAAAATAGTTGCCCAACAATAATTACTTAAACGTCTGGATCCAACTACTTGTTCACGGAACACTAAGTCTTCTGGCTTATCGGGAGAAGAATTGTAAACGTTCACCTATTTAATAGACTTACTTTTTTTTTCTTTATTACATGCCTTGTCACTGCAACATGGCCCTTTAGTCTCTAGTGTAAAGAATAAATTCGACCAAGTCTAGAAGCAGGACAAGAGCAACAAATACTTTAGGGAAACTCACTAGAAAAGGAGTTTCCCTTTGATAGAGCTAGACGAGTTCTTGGTTCAAGAATTAAACTACTCTTGTACCAAGAACTCGAGTGAAAAAACTCTTTACCTAGAAAAACTAGGCTTTAATTTCTAATACTACACCAGCACCAACAGTACGGCCACCTTCGCGAATTGCAAAGCGCATACCTTTTTCAATTGCAATTGGTTGAATTAATTCAACCTCCATTTTAATTCGGTCACCTGGCATAACCATTTGTGTCGCTGAGTCATCATCTGCACGGAATGATTCAATCTTACCTGTAACATCCGTTGTACGTACATAAAACTGAGGTCGGTAACCTTCAAAGAATGGAGTATGACGTCCACCTTCCTCTTTAGTTAAAATATATACTTGAGAATCAAATTTTGTATGGGGCTTAATTGTACCTGGTTTTGATAGAACCATCCCACGCTCAATTTGTTCTTTTTGTACACCACGTAAAAGAACGCCGACATTATCTCCAGCCATTGCATCTTCTAGACTTTTTTGGAACATTTCAAGGCCTGTAACTGTCGTTTGAGGAACTTCTTTAGAAAGACCTACCATATCAACTGTGTCTCCAACTTTTACAATTCCACGCTCGACACGTCCTGTGGCTACAGTACCACGACCTGTAATTGAAAAAACATCCTCAACAGCCATTAAGAAGTCTTTATCCGTTTCACGAGTAGGTGTTGGGATGTAGGTATCAACAGCTTCCATTAGTGCGATAATTTTATCAACCCACTCGTTCTCACCTTTCTTTAAAGTAGGTGAAGATGTTAAAGCTTCTAGTGCAAGTAGAGCTGAACCTGGAAGGACTGGAATATCATCACCTGGGAAATCGTAATTACTTAACGTTTCACGAATTTCCATTTCAACTAATTCTAGAAGTTCTTCATCATCAACCTGGTCCTGTTTATTTAAAAACACAACCATGTTAGGTACACCAACTTGTTTTGCTAAAAGGATATGCTCTTTTGTTTGAGGCATAGGGCCATCTGCGGCTGAAACAACAAGAATTGCTCCATCCATCTGTGCAGCACCAGTAATCATATTTTTTACATAGTCCGCATGACCAGGACAGTCAACATGAGCGTAATGACGATTTTCTGTTTCATATTCTACATGTGCTGTATTAATTGTAATTCCTCGAGCACGTTCTTCAGGAGCCGAATCAATATCAGCATAACCTTTTGCAGAACCACCGCCAGCTGCTGACATAGCCATTGTAATTGCAGCAGTTAAAGTTGTTTTACCGTGGTCAACGTGGCCAATAGTACCGATGTTTACATGGGGTTTCGTACGTTCAAATTTTTCGCGTGCCATAAAATACTCAAATAGTTTAGATTGGGTTTGATTTTGGTTTTTGTTTCAACTCGAAGTTGGCAGATTAACGATTAAAAACGAAATTGGGAAAAAGCTTTATTGGCCTCAGCCATACGATGCATTTCCTCACGTTTTCGTGTTGCATTGCCCGTTTGGTTTGAAGCATCAATAATTTCGTTAGCAAGTTTAGAGTACATTTCACGGCCAGGTCGGTTTCGAGCTGCTTCAACAAGCCATCGTAAACCTAAAGTGGTGCCTCGTTCTGTACTGACTTCTAAAGGTACTTGAAAAGTGGATCCGCCTACTCGGCGAGATTTTACTTCAACCATAGGTGTTATGTTAGAAATAGCTTGTCGTAGAACTTCTAAAGGGTCTTTTTGTGTAGATTCTTCTACTTTCTTTAAAGCCTGGTAAAGGATGTTTTGTGCAAGACTTTTCTTTCCACATTGTAAAAGTCGATTTGTTAACATGCTAACTAAGCGACTACGATAAATAGGGTCTGGGGTAATTATTCTTTTTTTTGGTGTATTTCGACGTGACATTTTTATTAGTATTCAAAAAGGTTAAATGGATCAAAAAAACTTTCTCAAAAAAAAAGGAAACAAGGCTTCATTTTTATTTTTTCGGTTTTTTTACTCCATATTTAGAGCGACTTTGGGTACGGTCTTTCACTCCGGCAGTATCTAAAGAACCACGTACAATATGGTAACGGACTCCCGGTAAATCTTTAACACGTCCACCTCTAACTAAAACAACTGAATGTTCTTGTAGATTATGACCAATACCAGGGATATAAGCTGTAACTTCAAATCCAGAGGTTAAACGGACACGCGCTACTTTACGTAAAGCTGAATTCGGTTTTTTTGGTGTTGTTGTATAGACTCGTGTACAAACACCACGACGTTGCGGACAAGATTGTAAGGCAGGGGATTTTGTTTTCTTTTCTATTTTCTCACGCTGTGAGCGGACTAATTGTTGAATCGTAGGCATACTAGCTTAAACAGGGGGTAAAAAAGATTTTTTTCAGATGGTTTCAAATGGACATTTCGCTAAAACAAAATCCATCAAAGCTTTAAATGAAATTGGATCTAAAATAGCAAGTTGTGCTAAAACCTTTCGATTCAATTCAATATTTGTTTGCTTTAAGTAATGGATTAGTTGGCTATAGTTTACTCCATACATACGTGCAGAAGCGTTAATACGACGAATCCATAATTGACGAAACTCAATTTTTCTTTTTCGTCGGTCAACATAACTATATCGAAGTGCTTTTAAATTTTGTTGGTTAGCTGTTCGAAAAAGTGATGAATGGGAACCTACATATCCTTTATTTAATTTTAAAATACGTCGTCGTCTTTTTCGTGCGACAGCACCACGTTTTACTCGAGTCATGGGGTTCTCCTAAAATAGGTAAACAATATACTTAGCTTTTCATTTTTGGTTTCCTTCCTCAATAAAGAGGAATAGAAGAAAGAAAATGATTACTTTCTTTCGGCATTTTAGCCTCTCTTCTATCTTACTAAATCTTGCAACGAACGTCTACGGTTTTTTTTTATACGATTGACAATTGCAGAGGAAATATGCGATCATAGAATTAGAATAAAGGGACCGTAGTTCAATTGGTTAGAGCACCGCCCTGTCAAGGCGGAAGTTGCGGGTTCGAGTCCCGTCGGTCCCGAAAAATTAGTAAGTAATAACTTAAAGGTTTTGTATTTATCTTTTATCAAAGAAGAGATAAATACAAAGCCTCTAAATTATTACTTACTTGCTAAGAAAGTTGTACGATATTCTACAATTGCTGCCTTAAGAAGTTCTTCAGCTTCTTTAGAAAAAGCTTTAGTTTCACTAATGCCTTTACAAATTTCTGGTTTCGTTGTATTTACATACTCACGAAGACCTACTAAGAATTGGCGAACATCAGAAACTTCCAGCGGTTGTAAATAACCATTTACACCTGTGTAAATTGTAACAACTTGGTCAGCAACAACAAGTGGACTTGATTGTGCTTGCTTCAGAAGTTCACGTAGTCGAACACCTCGTGCAAGTTGATTCTGCGTTGCTTGATCAAGATCAGAAGCAAATTGAGCAAAAGCTTCTAATTCAGCAAATTGTGCTAATTCGAGTTTAAGCTTACCTGCAACCTGTTTCATTGCCTTAATCTGTGCAGCTGAACCTACTCGTGATACAGAGATACCTACATTAATAGCTGGTCGGATACCTGAGTTAAAGATATCAGCAGATAAGAAAACTTGGCCGTCTGTAATTGAGATTACATTTGTTGGAATATAAGCAGCTACGTCACCAGCTTGTGTTTCAATGATTGGTAAAGCTGTCATGCTACCTTCCCCTAATGCACTACTTAATTTTGCTGCTCTTTCAAGAAGACGTGAGTGTAGGTAGAAAACATCTCCTGGGTAAGCTTCACGACCTGGTGGACGACGTAAAAGAAGCGACATTTGGCGATATGCTTGTGCTTGCTTTGATAGATCATCATAAATTACAAGCGTATGGCGACCTGTATACATAAAGAACTCAGCTAAAGCTGCACCAGTATACGGTGCTAAGTACTGTAGTGTTGCAGGAGCATCAGCATTAGCGGCAACAATAATTGAGTAATCCATTGCTCCACGCTCTTCAAGTGTAGTAACAATTTGTGCTACCGAAGACGCTTTCTGACCAATTGCTACATATACACAAATAACACTCTCACCTTTCTGGTTTAGAATTGTATCTGTTGCTACTGCAGTTTTTCCAGTTTGGCGGTCACCAATAATAAGCTCACGCTGACCACGACCAATTGGAATCATTGAGTCGATTGAAATCAGTCCTGTTTGAAGCGGTTCATAAACTGATTTACGTGCAATAATACCAGGTGCTGGCGATTCAATCAGACGTGATTCTGTTGAAGCAATTTTACCCTTACCATCAATAGGGCGAGCTAATGCATCAACTACACGACCTAAAAATGCTTCACCTACAGGTACTTGTGCAATTTTTCCAGTTGCTTTTACTGAATCACCTTCTTGGATTGCAAGACCAGAACCCATAAGAACTGCACCAACGTTATCTGCTTCTAAATTTAGAGCAATACCTACAGTTCCATCTTGGAATTCTACAAGCTCACCTGCCATTACTTTTTCTAGCCCGTAAATACGTGCAATTCCATCACCAACTTGAAGAACGGTACCTACGTTCACCACTTGAACTTCTTTATTATAAGTCTCAATCTGTTGGCGAATAATACTGCTAATTTCGTCTGGTCTAATTTTTACCATAGGAGTCAATAGGGTTTAGGTTTCAATAAAAAGGTAAATCATTTTTGCCAAACAAAAGTTTGGAGCATAAATTCATCTTAGATACTGCCTAGTAAAGCAATATTTAAATCAATTACACGTCTTTGTAAATTTGTATCTAATCGTTTTGTAACAGTTTGCACTGCTTGTTGAAGAGCAAGTTCACGAACACGTTCGGAAACTTCTTGAACAGCTTTCTCTTCTTCAAAACGTAGACTAACTTCTTTTGTATCCTCTAAACGCTTCATATCTTCTTCTGCACGTTCTAGAAGATTTGTTCGTCCTTGGCTTGCTGTAGAAAGACCTTGAGTACGTATTTCTTCAGCTTTTGTTTTAGCAATTGAAAGTTGTTCTTTAGCGGCGTCTAATTTAGCTGTAGCTTCTTTAAAACGCTCTTCAGCATCTGTTAGGCTCTTTACAATCAATTCTTTACGGTTTGTAAGAAGTGATTGGAGTATATCACCACCAAAGTAAACTAGTGCACCTACTACAACGGCTAAGTTTAGCACGTTTGTTTCTAATAAATTTGTATTAATCCCAAAACCTTCGCCTAGTGGCAATTGGGTAAGTGTAACGATCACAAGTAAGAAGCCTCCCTTTTTTTCGATTATACTAGGTTTCTTTTCTAAGTGTTATGAAAAACACTTAGAAAAGTTTAAACCAAAACTGGTTTTAGCCTACAAAAGGGTTTGCAAAGATAATTGCAAGAGCAACTACAAGACCATAAATCGTTAGGGCTTCCATGAAAGCTAGTGAAAGAAGAAGAGTACCACGGATTTTACCTTCAGCTTCAGGCTGACGAGCAATACCTTCTACTGCTTGACCAGCTGCAGTACCTTGACCAATACCAGGACCAATTGCACCTAGACCAATAGCAAGACCAGCACCGATAACTGAAGCAGCACAAATTAATGGGTTCATGAGAATCTCCTTAAGTAAAAAAAATGAAGTAAAAATATCTTCTCGTTATGTCATGTGAATACGAAAATCACTTGAAAGATCTGGTGTACCAATTCAATAAGGTAATGGCAGATTATCTATAATCTACCAAGTTAATCCGGCTTTTAAAAGGTGGATTTTTACTTTTATAGCCTTGGCTAGCAATTAATTTTTGAAATTAATGACCGTTTAAAGCTTCACCAATATATGCACCTGAAAGGGTAGCAAAAATAAGTGCTTGAATTGCACTTGTGAAAAGCCCCAGGAAGATTAGCGGGATTGGAATTACTAGAGGGACTAACGAGATTAAAACAGCTACTACTAGTTCATCTGCTAGAATATTTCCAAAAAGTCGGAAACTTAGAGAAAGTGGCTTTGTAAAATCTTCTAGGATATTAATTGGAAGTAAAATAGGTGTTGGTTCTACATATTTTTGGAAATATCCTAAACCTTTTTTAGCAATTCCTGCATAGAAATAAGCCGTTGAAGTAAGTAAAGCTAAACCTGCAGTTGTATTAATATCATTGGTTGGTGCGCCAAGTTCTCCATGTGGAAGTTCAATAATTTTCCAAGGGATTAATGCTCCAGACCAGTTCGATACAAAAATAAATAAAAACATTGTACCAATGTAAGGTGTCCAACGTAAATACTCTTTTTCGCCAATTTGAGTTTTTGCAATATCGCGAATAAACTCTAAAACATATTCAACTAAATTTTGACCACCTTCTGGGATAGCTTTTAAGTCACGAGTAGTTGCAACAGCAAAAGCTAAAATCAGGGCAATAACGATCCAAGAATTAATAAGCACTTGACCATGAACTTGATATTCACCAAAGTTCCAGTAAAAATGCTCACCTACTTCGACGCTTGCCAGTTCATACATTGAATTAATAAAAAGTGTGTCCATGAAAAAATCTTCCTCTTCAATCAGTAAGCAATTAGGCAATTGTCTTTAGTTTACCAAGAACAGAAGTATATTGTTAGTTTATTTGTATTTTTTCATAAAAAAAGCACTACGGGTAGGATTCGAACCTACACAGAACAACTTAGAAGGTTGATGCCCGTCCATTAGGCGACCGTAGCAAAAACAGCTACCCCAGAATGGGATAGCTGAGAAAAAAAGTCTAGTACTTTTTAGTTATTCATAACCAAAAACAGTACTAAAAACTTCTTGTACTTTAGTACCTGAGTCAATAGATTCTAAAGGATCTTTTCTTAAACGGTGACGTAAGCAAAGTGTAATAATTTTAAAAATATCTTCCGCTGTTACTATTGTTCGATTGTCAAAAGCTGTAAGTGCCTTTGCTGCACGATTTGTTACAATATCTCCGCGTAGACCATCTACGTTTAATTCAGAACAGATTTGTGAAATTTTTACTTGAAGTTCATAATCTAGACCAATCGAGTCTGATAATAGCAGCTTACGTGCAGCTGTTATCTTACTTGTTAATGCATCTTGAGAATCTTGGTATTCGTCTCGAAATTCTTTTGGAAATTCATCAAAACGTGTACGCTGTTCTACAATTTTTACACGTAACTCAGGTTCACGTACAGTACCAATTTGTGCGTGCATTCCAAAACGGTCAAGTAATTGTGGACGTAATTCCCCTTCTTCTGGGTTTCCTGATCCAACTAAGATAAAGCGTGCAGGGTGACAAATCGAAATACCTTCACGTTCAACAGTATTCCAACCCGAGGCTGCAGAATCGAGTAAAACGTCTACTAAATGATCGTCCAGTAAATTTACTTCATCAACATATAAGATACCACGATTTGCCTTGGCTAGTAAACCCGGTTCAAAAGCTTTTACTCCTTCCGTTAAAGCTTTCTCAATATCGATTGTACCACAAACACGATCTTCAGTTGCACCTAATGGTAAATCAACCATAGGAATTTTTATTGTTGTTACCGACAGATCTTTTTCTTTAGAATCCAAAGGATCAGAGTTAAATGGATCATCTTGAATAACTTCAATTTCTGGAAGTAAATCAACAAGAGCACGAACTGTTGTTGACTTTCCAGTTCCACGATCTCCCATAATCATAACGCCACCGATCTTAGGATCAATAACATTTAAGATTAAAGCTAATTTCATTTCCTCTTGACCTACAATAGCTGTAAAAGGGAAAACTGGTCGTTCATTTCTTGTTTCACTCATTGTATTCCTCAACTCTAAGGCAGGATGATTGACTACCTAAGAAGTATTTCTTAATTACTTCTTATATCATACACAATATTTGAAAAAAAAGTAACTGTTAGTCTTTTTTCTCTAATATTTGAAACTTGGAGACTTTGTATAAAAGTGTTACACTACGAAGTAGACTAGGTTTGCAGTATTTGTATACGGTTATCTTATACTTCTTGAAATATTATTATTTGTAAAATAGAAGGGGGCACTTTGTTTATTCTAGAAGATTATGTGTATGTTTTCATTTTTTTCTTAATCGCTTGTTTAATACCTTTTGGAGCTTTAAGTCTTTCCAGCCTTGTGCGGCCAAACGGGATTGGCCCTGAAAGACGAACAACTTATGAGTCAGGGATTGAACCTATGGGGGAAGCTCGAATCCAATTCAATATTCGATACTATATGTTTGCCTTACTTTTTGTTTTATTTGATGTAGAAACTCTATTTCTTTATCCTTGGGCAGTTACTTTTAATCAATTAGGTTTATCAGCCTTTATTGAAGCGTTTATTTTTATCTCAATTCTTGTTTTAGGGTTAGTATATGCATGGAGAAAAGGAGCATTAGAATGGTCATAGAAAAAAAAGCTGAACTTACTATCTATTCAGTAGAGTCCTCAAAAATTACTGAAGAATTATCAACAAATGTTATTTTTACTACATTAAACGATCTTTATAATTGGGCACGTTTATCTAGTCTTTGGCCACTTTTATATGGAACAAGTTGTTGTTTTATTGAATTTGCCTCGTTAATTGGTTCACGATTCGACTTTGATCGTTTTGGTTTAGTACCTAGATCCAGTCCTCGACAAGCAGATTTAATTATTACGGCTGGTACTGTGACTATGAAAATGGCACCTTCTTTAGTACGTCTTTATGAACAAATGCCTGATCCAAAATATGTGATTGCAATGGGTGCTTGTACAATAACAGGAGGAATGTTTAGTACAGATTCTTATACTACAGTCCGTGGGGTAGATAAATTAATTCCTGTGGATGTTTATTTACCAGGTTGTCCACCTAAACCGGAAGCTATTATTGATGCAGTCATTAAACTACGTAAAAAAGTTTCCCAAGAAGAAACTTTATTACGCGGAGCAAAAGAACAAATTCATAAATTTTATACAATGAAACATGAATTAAAACCTTCGGCAGCTATTTACACAGGTAAATATATGCAAGAGAAAAGTCGAGTATATCTGATGAATCAAATAGAAGCCAATGAGAAAGTGGAACTATTCTCGGATACAAAGATAACTGGAAAGGGGGAGGGAAAATATGTCTTCTAAAACTAAGGCAAAAAAGGTTGCTTTATTAAAAGCACAGATTCGGGAAAATAAGAAGAAAGTTTTGTTGTGCAAACAGCATAAGGACGTAAACAAGAAAGCGGCTCTATTTTTGCAAATGAAAATAGAGTCGAATGAGAAAGCCGTCTTATGTTGGACAAATAAAGTCAAGCAAGATAAGAAAAAAATCTTATTGTTTAAGGCTGAAATGAGAAGCAATCGCAAGAAAAAGTAATTTTTGCGATCAACTAGAATTGGGAATCTCTTTGATTCGAAGAGATTTCCAATTCCAGTTAAATAAACGGGCAGCCAATCGCAAAATGGAATTACTTTTAGCGAAAAGAGCTGCAACTTTTCAAGAATAAGCGGTTTGTTTTGTCCTAAGAAAGGATTACCTTTCTTTTTTTGTTATAGAAACTTAGTCTTTTGATTAGGTACTTACAGCTTCTTGTTTTTTCTTAGCTTCTTCTTTTTTCTTAGCTTTTTCTTTAATGTCTTTCCAAGTTGGTGCTTTTCCAAGTGAAAGAATTGAAGTTTCTGCAGAAAAACCTGTTCCAGCTGGTATTAAACGGCCAATAATAACATTTTCTTTTAATCCATCAAAAAAATCATATTTTGTTTGAAGAGAAGCCTGTGTTAATACACGTGTAGTTTCTTGAAAACTAGCTGCTGAAAGAAAACTTTCTGTTCGTAAAGCTGCTTTTGTAATACCTAAAACCATTGGTTCGTAAATTGGAGCAGTCAGATTATATTGATTCGCTAATTTACAACAAGTCTCAAGTTCATAGAATTCTACTAAGTCTCCATAAAGGAAACTTGTTAGACCACCATCTTCAATAAAAACTCTGGAAGTCATTTGCTTTGTAATTATTTCAACATGTTTGTCAGAAATATCTACTCCTTGGGACTGGTAAACTCTTTGTACTCTAGCAACTAAATATTGTTGAGTTCTTAAAATACTTTCTTTTGCTGCTCTCTCTGTAGAGTAACGTCTCCATTTTTTTAACCTCTCAAAATTTCTCACTAATCGGTCATGAGAATTATTTAAAATTGGTTGTAACGCTTTTGTTCGTCTTCCTTCAAATATTTGCTCTACTTTAGGTAAACCTTGGACGATATCTTCAGATTTAGATTTACGGTAAAATAAAGTTAAAAGAAGTGTTCCTGGGGAGACAAAAGCTGTGTTTTTCGTTCTTTTTGAACGTTGGCTTCCCAACGGGCAAAGGTAAGGTAAGCCATTACGCAGAATTAAACCATCTCTTGTAATTTGCTCTACTTTCCCAGAACTAGTTGAAATTATGCCAGGTTGGATTGTCGAACCATCTACAAGCAGACGACCTATTAAAGGGGATTGAGACGGGAATAAAAGCTGTTTTTGATGCTTTTCTCTTTCAATAAAACAGTATTTATCTTCTGCGCGAAAAATAAGTTCCTGGTTTTTAGATGTTCTGATGCTAAATTTAGATCTCTTGGCGTATTCTTGACGTAGTTGACGTATTCGTTGACGTACTTGCTGACGTCTTTCGAATTTTTCAGTAGGACTTAACTCATGACGTCTTTTATACTTTGCTAGACAAGGCCCTCTATAGAGAAATTCGCCTTCTTCACTCTTACGATAAAGTGTATGTTTTACTAAAGGAAACTGAAGAAGTTTTCGAAACGAAATCATTATTGGGAATTCGAATTGCTCCAAACCCGGATTATGCTGCTCTGTAAACACCATTTCTGGGAAGATTATTTGGTCAACTAGAGATTCATAAGCATTTGCGTAGGAAAAATGATAAGTATACAATTGCTTGTATTGTTTTATTGTTCTTAGTATTGGGAAATATAACCAACAAGCGAATGTTTCTCCTGTTGGGTAAAGATACTTTAAGGACTGTTGACAATACTGGTACCCAGGAACAAAAGAAGACTTGTTAGTTCCACGAAACCGGCTCCCTCCAATACGATGAGACTTGAAAGTTTTTTTCTTATACAGGATGAATTTTATTGGCTTTTTTAATTCGTCTTTTAGTTCTTTTGGTGGTGGGGCAAGTTGGACCATATAAGTAAGAGGGTGGTCTCTGTTAATTATGAAGGGAGTCGGCCCTGCTGGCCTAGGGATTTTGTAGTGCTCAGTCTTTGTTACTCGAAATAACTTTGGGTTCGGACTAATATATTTTAACTTATTGCTTTTGATGAAATGGTGCCTATTTTTAGGCTTGTCCTTAACGTTAAAACGTCTGGTTTTTACAATCGAGGGGCCCAAATCTTTTAACTTTTTTGGTATTTGTTTTTCATAAGCAAATCTATCAATCGAATCCAATTCAGTAAAAAATTGAGAAGTTATGAATTCTTTACTTTTGAGACCCAAAACAAGTAATCTTCTTCCTTTGAATAAAATAAAACTGTTTATATTGGTTTTAAACTGATTTGGGTACTTCTTTGGGTACTGCCCCTGAAAAGAATCAACTTTGGTTTGCTCCTTTTTGATTACTTGTTTATAGCTTGGCGTTACAAAATCACCTTTGTAAAAGCGAATTTTGTGGATCTCAATTCGAGTAGGTTCTTTTTCTCCTTTTTCTTTAGGCAGATAAATAAATTCTCTAGGTGGGATTGGTTTTGTTATAGATTGTAAAAGAAAAAATGAAGATCTCTTACTTTGTCTTCTATGTAAACGTTTTTGAGTATTAATTTGCAATTTAGCGACTTTTAAAGGTTTTTTCGCTGATTTGCGTATTAATGCGCATTTGTTCATTGATTTGAGTTTTAATTTGAATCTTTCTGAACGACGTTGACCTAGTATATTTCCTGTTTCTGTTGCAAACACCTCTTTACGGGTAAGTAGACTTTTTCTAATACGAAACTTACCGTAAATTTTTGGTAATGTAGAAATTTCAGCAATTACTTGTTTCCAGTAAATTTTCGTACCTGGCTTAAATAAAATAACTGAAAATCGTGGGACTGTTATTAGCGTTTTTTCCTTTGAAGGCTTTTCAATTGTAATATCAATCTCGTATGCAAAATAAACACCTTGTTGCCCGAATTCAGTACGTATTTTTTGTGCATCCTTTAATGAGAAGGATAGAATTCCTTCGTGTGGACTATAAATACGTTTACCAACTTCAGTTGAAAAAACACCTCCTGTATGGAACGTACGCATAGTCAATTGCGTTCCTGGTTCTCCAATAGATTGTGCAGCAATAATTCCAATAGCTTCACCTAAATCTACCATTTTACCTTGTGCTAAGCTCCAACCATAGCAAAGTTTACAACTATGTTGAACAGTTTTACAGGTTAAAGGAGATCGTACTCTAATTTGGACTTCAGGGTAAATCTGCATTAATTCATTTGACAAACTTTGGCAAATATCTCGATTTTTCGGTGTAAAGGAATGGATTACCAATTTCTTACTTTCCTTCTTTGCAGATATAGCTAAATCGTAATTCGGAATAGTACGGGTTTTGATTCTTAATGGGTTCAGTAAAACTCGTCCAATTAACCTTTTTTCGAGTGGAAAAACGATCTGATCACCTGCATATAAATCATCCAGGCTAATACCTTTTTTTGTACCACAATCAATTTCGTTGATAATGAGAGCTTGAGCAACATCGACTAATCTTCGGGTTAAATAACCAGAGTTCGCCGTTTTAAGAGCAGTATCTACAAGACCTTTACGCGCACCATAACAAGAAATAATATATTCTGTTACAGTTAAGCCTTCTCTAAAATTACTTTTAATCGGTAGGTCAATAATTTCTCCCTGCGGGTCAGACATTAAACCCCGCATACCAACAAGTTGGCGTACTTGAGATAAGTTGCCTCGTGCTCCTGAAAAAGCCATCATATAAACTGGATTTAATAAATCCGTTTGCTCAAAATACTCGACAATTTCTTCTTTTATGAGTTCACTAGTTGCATTCCAAATATCGATAACGTTTTGTGAACGTTCAACAGCACTTATTTTTCCACGGAAAAAACGCTTTTCATTTTGATTAATTTCTTTATTTGCATACGCTAATAAGATATTTTTAGCAGGAGGGATTTGTAAGTCTTCAATACCAATTGAAATTCCAGCATGGGTTGCATAATGAAACCCAAGCCCTTTTAAATCATCTACCATTTTGGTTGTTTGTATTGAACCTCGAGTTGCTAGAAACCACGCAATTAAACGTTTGAGTTCTCGTTTATCTACTGAGCGATTACAAAAAAAATTCGTCATTTATTTTCCCTACTAAACAATCTTTTCTTTTTTCCTACTTTGTTAACTTCTGGTAAATATGATCTAGTCTAGAATTTAACTAAACCTTGTATCTCGTCTCGGTTCACCAAGGGAAGAAACTTTTTGTTCTTCCCTCACCGAATATATCTTTGAGTAGCCAATCAGTTAGTCAAATTTTCTTTAGCTTTACCGGGTATGGGTTGTTTTAGTTTTAGTTCAGAATTTGTTATTTCCCTAAGGTTTTGAACCAATGAAACCTTTTTGTTTGCAATAAACATCTCCTCAACTTCAATTGGGGAACCTAAATCTGGAGATGTATTAGCGAGTCTTTTCTGTTGATAAGAAGACCGGTCTAGTGAGGTAAAAGTTGTTTCAACATGCAACGCTTGTTCAATTATTTGATTAAAAAGTAAACGCCCTACAGTTGTTCGAATGTAGAGTTGGTCATGTAATGGAGGACTTATATGATTCTGAGTAGGTAGAGGTAGCTTCTGTGGCCTTTTCATTTGAACACGTGTGTAAACTGAATGTACCTTATGTTGAGATATTCGGATTTCTAGTGGTTCTTCTTCAGGTACATAGCTTTGTAATTGTTCACGTGAACACTTAAACCAAACATGCTCGTGAATCTCTTTATTCTTGTGAAAAAGTAAGTGAGCTTGATCATAATTTGTTAGATAAGTTTTTTCTTTACCTAGCAAAGATAATGAAGAATCTTCAATAGTCAAAAAATAGCAGCCTAAAACCATATCTTGGCTTGGTAGAAGAATAGGTTCGCCGTTTGAGGGTGATAACCAGTTATTTGTAGCTAACATAAGAAGCCGTGACTCGATTTGAGCCTCAACAGATAAAGGAATATGGACAGCCATTTGATCACCATCAAAATCTGCATTAAAAGCAGGACATACTAACGGGTGTAATTGAATTGCACGCCCCTGAATAATAATAGGTTGAAAGGCTTGAAAACCTAAACGGTGTAAAGTAGGGGCACGGTTTAAAAGAATAGAGTGACTTTTAATTACCAATTTTAAAAGGAAGTCAATTAATTCACCACCTACTTCAATTCGCTCTTTAGCACCACGCATTGTTTGAGCAATTCGATACTGGAGTAAACGTCGGATTAGAAAAGGGCGAAAAAGCTCAAGTGCCATTTCTTTAGGTAAACCACATTGATGCAGCTGTAAACTCGGACCGACAACAATAACAGATCGTCCAGAATAGTCTACTCGTTTTCCTAAAAGATTTTGTCGGAAACGACCTTGTTTACCGCCCAAACTATCTGCTAAAGACTTTAATGGTCTTTTATTGGAACCTAAAACGGTTGGCCCACGCCTCCCATTATCAATTAATGCGTCAACACCTTCTTGTAAGAGTCGTTTTTCATTACGGATGACAAGTTTAGGTGCTGGTATTTCAAGGAATCTAGTTAAACGGTTATTTCTATTAATGACACGACGATATAAATCATTTAAATCAGAAGCGGCAAATCGCCCATTTGCCAATTGGACCATAGGGCGTAATTCTGGTGGTAATACTGGTAGAACATCAATAACCATCCAACGTGGGTCAATTCTAGATTTTTGAAAACAATATAATAGATTAAGGAAGCGAGATGCTTCTTTCTTTTTCTTAATCATTTTTGCAGCCTCTTTAGGGTCTTCGATATCTTTTGTAGTTTTGGGATAAAAGCAGTACGTGTAGAAGCGACTTTTTATTGTCTTGTCAACATCTATTTCTTCTAACTTTTGTGAAATAACATGGGCACCAAAACTCTCAGTCGACTCTTCGTAAGACCGATACTTAGAACGCCAGCTTATTAACTCAGTCCAGGGGCTGTGGTCAATGTACCAAGCATAAGACAGTAAAGTATCCGCTTCGCCCTCGTCATCTTCTACATGACTTTCATTACTATAGTACAAAAAAGAAAACCAGTTTTGTGGGTACCATTTCCCTTTTGGGATCATATTCACAGATTCTTCTTCTGTTTGACCAGAAAAATGAGCAAAGTAAATAATTTGCTCTAAATCTTTAGGTCTCATCTCTAAAAGAATTGCCAAATAACTTGGAATACTTTTTAGATACCAGATATGTACAACAGGGGCAGCTAATTGAATATAGCCCATACGGTATCTTCGAACAGTTGATTCCGTAATTTCTACATGGCAATAAGGACAATACGCAGGAGCTTCTTCTGGAGGCAGTTCGTCTTCTTCATCATCTTGATAAGGGCGGGTATGCTTTGTTTTTCCACAATAACATTCCCAATTTTTTACAGGACCAAAAATTTTCTCGCAAAAAAGGCCATCTGGTTCAGGTTTAAAAGTTCTGTAATTAATTGTCTCGGATTTTGTCACCTTACCTACAACAGTACCATCAGGTAGAACACGTTCAGCCCAATTACGAATAGCGCGGGGAGAGGCTAATTTAATGCTAATACTTTTAAAATCTTTCGGTAGGTTTGTATTGATCATCTTAAAAAATAAAAAGTCATAAAAGTTGAATATCTAAACATAACGCGCGGAGTTCACTGACAAGAACAAGAAAAGACTGGGGTAAACCGGGTGTTGGTAATGGAACCCCTTTTATAATCGAATGTAAAGTATCGTTTCGACCTTTGATATCATCAGATTTGAGTGTAAGAAGTTCTTGGAGTGTGTAAGCAGCACCAAAACCTTCCAAAGCCCAAACCTCCATTTCTCCTAAACGTTGGCCGCCGTGCTTTGCGCGCCCACCTAAAGGTTGTTGAGTAACTAATGAATAAGGTCCAGTTGAACGAGCATGAATTTTATCATCGACTTGATGGACTAGTTTTAAAATATAAGGATAACCCGCAAGTACAGGCTGATGAAAAATATCTCCTGTACGCCCATCAAATAGTCTAGTCTTTCCTCCAAATGCTGGTTGTAAAAGCCATTCTTTACCTGTCTTTATACGGGCTTCATATAGTTTTTGATAGACTAGGCCGCGTGATGCTTCTTTGCCAAACATTTCATCGAAAGGCATAACTTTCATGTTTTGTTTCAGTTCTTTGGCAGCCAAACCTAAAAGACACTCATAAACTTGTCCTACATTCATTCTCGAAGGTACTCCAAGTGGGTTTAAAACCATATCCACTGGAGTTCCATCTGGAAGGTAAGGCATGTGATGCATAGGTAAGATATTCGAAATAATCCCTTTATTTCCATGTCTACCTGCGACCTTATCGCCAATTTGGATTCTTCGGTTTTCTGCAATATATACCCGAACTGTATCTTTGTATTTTTGAACGTCAATTACCCTACCTTTGATACCATTTGGAACACGCAGTGAGCTGTCAATGACTTCAGCATATTTGAGTGAAAAAATTGCGCGTAAAAGGCGCTGTTCCGGCGTTTCTTCTTTATCGGGTTTAGGTGCGAGTTTACCAACAAGAATAGAACCCGCTTCTACCCAACTTCCAATTTTGACCATTCCAGACGAATCTAAACAACTAAGTTCTTCAGGGTCAACTGATGGAATATCACGCGTAAAAAACTCTTTACCACCTTTTCTTTCTCTCGTTGTCGTTTCATAACGGTCAATATGAACTGAAGTAAAAATGTTTTCGTCAACTAATCGTTGACTGATAAGAACAGCATCTTCAAAATTGTAACCTTCCCATGGCATATAGGCAACTAAAATATTTTTACCTAAAGCTAATTCACCTTGAGCTGTTGATGAACCATCAGCCAGTAGATCGCCCTTTTCTACCCAATCACCTACTTGAACCGCAGGGCGGTGGTACATAGTAGTCGCTTGGTTCGAACGTTGATGTCCTTGCAAATAGTGGACAAAGAGTTTCTTCTTATTTAATGAACGCTTTGTTTTATTCACTAATGGACGAATAGATATAGCTTCTGCGCTTACTTTTACAATTTGGCCAGTAGCAGCTGCGAGCAATACTGCTCCTGAATCTCTTGCAATTTGGCCCTCCAATCCTGTACCAATAAAAGGTTGTTCAGGATTAAGTAAAGGAACAGCTTGTCGTTGCATATTGGATCCCATTAAAACACGGTTAGCATCATCATGTTCTAAAAAAGGAATCAGAGAAGTTGCAACAGAAATCATTTGAATAGGTGAGATTGCCATGAACTCTACGAGTTCGGGCTTTGTTGAGGTGAATTCTTTTTTAACTCGAACTGGAATGACTGGTTGTTCAAAGTGGTTCGTTTTGGATAAGACAAGATCTCCAGGAGATACTGTAAAATCTTCTTCATTTCTCGAAGAAAGGTAATAAAGTCCATCCTCTTTTTTTACTTGCCCGTTCTCAACGCGATGATAAGGGGTTTGTAAATACCCAGATTTATCAATAGTTGCATAAATTGTTAGGGAACTAACTAAACCGGCATTACCACCTTCAGGGGTTTCGATTGGACAAATCCGCCCATAATGGCTTGGATGAATTTCGCGAACAGCAAGGCCAGCACGGTCTTTATGAAGACCACCAGGACCCAGTGAACTTAATCTTCTTTTATGAGTAATTTCAGCAAGAGGATTAATTTGATCCATATATTGGGATAATTGACTGGAGCCAAAAAATTCGCGCATGGTAGCTACTAAAGGTTTTGCGTGAATAAATTTACTAGGTTTATAACATTGTGCAATAGTTAGTTCCCCAGAATTCTCAAGCATTAGCATTTTATCAGATACAATAGGTTTGAAGCGAGATAAACCAACTCTAAATTGGTGTTGAATTAATTCGCCAGATGTCCGAACACGGCGATTTTTTAAATCATCAATATCATCAAGAAAACCATTTCCAGAATGTAAATTTAATAGATAATCCACCGTTGCTAAAATATCTTCAGGACGCAAAACAGTAACGTTCGACTTTTCAATCAATTTGAGTTTATCATTCAAACGTTTACGGCCTAATGTACCTAAATCATAACGCTCAGGGTCCATAAAGCGTGAACTTATTAATTGTGTTTCTTTTGTTCCAGCTTGGGAACCCTTTTCCCCTCCTCCATAAAAATGAGAATACAATTTACCTAAACAGATGTCCCGTAAATCGGTTGCTCTTATGTATTTCCCGTACTCTTGTGCTCTCTTGTAGTGCAGTGCTTGAAACATCTGAAGCTGTGCGTACCATTTGCTTCTCTTCTTGTTTCTTCTTTTGATGATTTTCTCGTTATAAACGAAACGTGAAAAGTCTAAAAACTTAGACTGACAAATTGTTTCGTTTACTTCATCCATTGAAAACCCTAACGAATAGAGTAAAATATGGATAGGTATTTTTCTAATTTTATCAATTCGTGCCCAAACAAGCCCGTTTTTATCAATTTCAATACGAAGCCATGGGCCACGTATTGCCAAAATACTAGCCGTAAAAATTCTATTATTATCTTTATCAAGATGAGTTTTAAAATAAACGCCAGGACCTCGGATAAGTTGATTCACTACTACCCTTGGAGACCCGTTAATCATAAAGGTTCCTGTAGCTGTCATTAAAGGAATTTCACCTAAAAAAATCTTTTGTCGTTTTGATTGAGAGGGAAGCCCCCCATCTTCTGGATAAGATACTATTTGAGCAGGAACGGATATTCCGGTTGAATAGGTTTGTCCTTTTAACTTGGCCTGTTGTGGAGAAAATTTGGGTCTTCTCCACTCTAAGCCTTCAGGATAGAAATGAATTTCAACATTCTCTGACTTGTCACCATTTCTTTTATAATATTTAATAGGGGAAATAAGACTGAGTTCTTCCTTAACACCGGTTTGTAAGAATGAAAGAAAACTTTCTCTTTGAAGTTGAACAAAATCTGGGACTTTAAAGTAATTATTCATTTTTTTTTGGTGGAAACTTGTAAAATGGATAAGAAATAAGCTATAATAAAACTAGATGGCGGCATGGCCAAGTGGTAAGGCAGAGGATTGCAAATCCTTTACCCCCAGTTCGAATCTGGGTGCCGCCTTTTTAACCTCATAAAAATACGACACAAAGCCCATAAGTTCTAACAATCAAAAGATTTGTTAATGATGCTCCCTGTAGGGCCTGACATTTATCCAAAGTTTAATTTATAGTACTATGGGCTGTATTATTAGGATACCACTTTTTCGAAAAAAAGCAAGCGCCTAGTCAGACAGATTATTTTGGTGTAGATTTATTTTAGCAAACATAGGCTTTTTATTATGGTTAGTTTAGAACAACTTTTAGATGCTGGAGTACATTTTGGTCACCAAGTCCGCCGTTGGAACCCGAAAATGGAACCTTTTATTTATGGGCAAAGAAACGGAATCCATATTATCGATATTGTACAAACCTTAGTTTACCTCGAAGAAACAAAACAATTTTTAACAAAACAGAGTTCACAAGGAAAAACTATTCTTTTCGTTGGCACAAAACGTCAAGCTGCTCCTATTATCAAATCGGCGGCGGAAGAATGTGATTCTTTTTATGTAAACCAGAGATGGTTAGGTGGTATGCTTACAAATTGGTCTACTATCCGTACATGTATTGATAAATTAAATGCTATGGATAAGCAAGAAGAAGAAGGGATACTTGCAAAACTACCAAAAAAAGAAGCTGCTTTACTTATGAAAAAGCGTGAAAAACTTGAAAAGTTTTTTGGTGGGATTAAACATATGAAAAAAATACCCGATATTGTTATTTTGATCGGACAACCACGTGAAATGAATGCAGTTTTAGAATGTAATAAATTAGGTATCCGAACTATTACCCTTTTAGATACTAATTGCAACCCTGCCTTAGCAGATCTATTCATACCAGCAAATGATGACTCAATTCGTTCAGTTGAACTCATTCTAGGTGAATTTACTGAAGCTATTTTAAAAGGTAAAAGAGCTTAATAATTAACTCAAAGCCGATTAACTATTTTGGCCTTAATATGAGTTAGAGGTCAAAGTAGTTAATCAAATTGGGCTAGTTTATCATTTAATTACTAAACATCCTCTGTTATCACTCTAGAAAGAGGCGGGCGGGTAGACTTATACTAAAAGAAAAGATATTCTATTATGTAAGTACGTTCATTTAATTTATGGGTCGATGCCCGAGGGGTTAATGGGGGCGGATTGTAAATCCGCTGGCTATGCCTACGCTGGTTCAAATCCAGCTCGGCCCATCAGTACGAACGGAGGGGTGTCCGAGTGGTTTAAGGTCCTGGTTTTGAAAACCAGCGTAACGTGAGTTACCGTGGGTTCGAATCCCACCCCCTCCGATTTCCAAGGATGGCATTAGGAAGTTAACAAATATTCTTTGACGTACTTCTAATGAAAATAACACGGAAAGCCTCTGTGGTGGAATGGTAGACACTTGTGACTTAAAATCACATGCGAGTTTTCGCATACCGGTTCAAATCCGGTCGGAGGTATTTTTAGAAAAGATTTTTTACTATTCAGAGAGAACGGATTTCAAAACTAATTGTTTTCCCACACTCTGAATTAGGGAAGGGGATACTAAACTTAATGAGTTTAGGAAAATCTTTTATCAGTCCCCCATTTATTCATTTTCCATTTCTGTCCAACCCGCAAATAGAACGGGTTAAGCGGAAAATTCTTTCAAACTTTGTTGCTTTTTTTAGCACTAAAGCAGGATTTCATATAATTTTTTTTTTTATAATTGTAAATCTTGGTAATCTACAAGCTAGTTATCAGAGGTATCCTTTTTTACTAGACAATTACTTTGGTTCAGTCCAATGGACAAGTTTAGAAAAGTTTAAACAAAAAAAGTGGTGTAAAAAAAAAGACTTCAAAAATATTTCAGGATTTCGTATTTTTGACAAATTCCTTGTTATTGAATCAAGAGTGAATTCCAAAATTCATTGTATCTCCCTCCCTCCCAATATCGCACAAAAAGAACTTCTTACAACAATAAAAACGACAATAGAATTTTCTAATTCTAAAGCCCATAAAAAAGCAAAAAACGTCTCGGTTAACAATCAAAAATTTTTAAATAAAATAGAAACAACCGCTTTAACTAAAGCGTCTTTAAAACGTCCACCAATTGCTATTTATCTATATAACTCTCCTGATTATATATTTTCAAGTGCTTTCTTTACTCCAGCTTTATTATTACGAGCATATTTTGCTTTATTTCCACTTTGGCTTCTCGCTAGAGTACTGGAAAGAATTCAAGGGGATAAAGAAGAAACCCGACAAACAATTGCAATAATAAAAAAGCCTTTTCAAAATTCAAAGAGACTAGCGCAATTAGCTGGTATTGAACCTTTTTTAACTGACTTACAAGAACTAGTAAAATGTCTTCGTAATAAGGAAACGAAGAAACTCCCATCCAAAGGTTATTTATTAGTCGGCCCTCCTGGCGTTGGAAAGACAGTTTTAGCACAAGCAATTGCAGGGGAAGCTGGAGTAAATTTTTTTGGTACTACTGCGAGTGAATTTCAGACTGGTGAATCCGGAATTGGGTCAGCACGTTTACGTAATTTATTCATAAACGCAGAGAAATTATCTCCTTCGATTGTTTTTATTGATGAAATAGATACCTTAGGGAAAGCACGTAAAGGTTCCATAAATTCACTAGCTGGCCCTAATACAAATGACAATAACCAAATCCAACTCTTTACTGAGTTCTTAGTCCAAATGGATGGCTTTTCTCAAGGTTCAAAAGTTGCGTTTATAGGAGCTACAAATTTTGTTGAGTGGTTAGATCCAGCATTCATACGCCCTGGCCGCTTTGACCGACTTTTTCAATTAGAACTACCCACCTCTGTAAGTCGTATTGAAATCTTAAAACTGCATGCTGGTTCTAAAATTTCGAAACAAAACCAGGAGACAATCCCATGGTCTTATTTTGGACAATTAACAGAAGGGTTCAGTGGTGCAGATTTAACTGCAATGGTAAATGAGTCGTTACTATGTTCTATTCGTAAACATAATAAAAGTATTCATACTATACAAAGTTTGCAAAAGGGTTTCGAGCGAATCGCTACTTATTCAGATCCAGAAAACAAAGTTAAACTGGATCGATTCCAAGAAATGCAAAAAGCCTATTTAAAAGCAAGTAAGCGTCTTTTGTATTCCCATTTTACTAAAGAATTGGACGCTCCATTACTTTTTTTAAATGAACCAGAAAAAAATATACGTTATAAAAAAGCCCAGAATAAACGACAAAAAAATTATTTAGCTTATTTACCTAAAAAATCATTAGATATACAATTAATGTATTCTTTGATCGGTATTACTGCTGAAAGATTCTTTTTAGAAAAACTAACAGTAAATAAAGAAAACAATCATTTTTGGTTAAGTAATTATTGTGAAGCAGACTTACATAATGCATACTTACTTTGTGAAGATATGAGTAAAAAATATTTAACCTTAAATTCGAATTATTCGACATTAAATCGTCCTTATAAATTAGCCGATATAAAAATAAAATGGCAATTTTTCTGGCAATTTTCTGAAGAAGAATTTAAAAACACATTATTTATTGAAAAAGACCAACAATTTACAAATAACTGGAGATTTTTAAACTTCTGGGTTTGGGGATCTACTGAGAATGTCTATTCCCAAATGTCCGAACCATTTTGGCAACAGGACTTTGCTACAAAGAAAAACCAAACAGCTTTGTTTGATAATGTTCAGAAAGTTTATTTTGAGAATAATATAGAGGACAAGAGATCTTTATTACAATTCCAAATAGATTCAGTTCTAAGCACTTATATCCGCCAGAGTTTTGAACAAAATCTTTGTTTTCTAAAACATGAAGAAGGTTTAGTTGATTTATTTGCATTCAAATTATTGACAACAAAAAGATTTATTTCCACTTCTTAATCTAATAGTGACAACCCAACAAATAAAGTTAAACTTTATTTGTTGGGTTTCTATACTCTAAATAACAAATGAATTTAGAAAACCAACAAGAAAAACAAGAAAGATCCATAATGCTGTGCCTGTAAAAACAGCACCTTTTGAACTTGCCCAACCATCCGGTGAAGCAAATGAAACAGGTACTGCAACCACTAATAAAAAAGAAACAGCAATTAATGCAAAAAGAGCAAGTTGGAATAAGAAGATCATAAAGGGTGGTCCTTATAAAAAAGCGTATAAAATTTTAGAATGCTTACTACTTACTTTAGTATAGTTTTGAGGCAACTTAAAAGAAAGATAGTTATATACCATCAGAAAAGGGCGAACGACGGGATTTGAACCCGCGAATGATGGAGTCACAATCCATTGCCTTACCACTTGGCTACGCCCGCCGACATTAGGTCTTTCTATTAGTATAACATGCCCTTGCTTTTTCTTCAAGACGAAACCTTAAGTTGCCCTTCATCAAAACTTTCTGTATATTAATGGAAATGGCTTAGTAGCTCAGTGGTAGAGCAAGAGATTCATATCCTCTCGGTCGCAGGTTCAAATCTCGCCTAAGCCACTATAAAAACGTTTTTAATAAAAACAATAAAACAACCCGATTTGTCACTCACAAAAAAAAGAAAAGATTTTTTAAACAGAATTCTTAATGTTTTTACTATACAAACTTAAGAAGCAAAGGTACTTTAAGATAAAGAAAGAAGTCATTTTTTGACTAGGTTCTATTCTTTCAAAAAAAAAAGTATTTATGATCGACTTAGTAAAATCTCCTGTATTAACAGAAAAGACAACAAGATTATTAGAAAATAATCAATATACATTTGATGTCGATATTCGTTTGACGAAAACGAAGATTAAAGAATTAATGGAAGAAGTATTTTCTGTAAAAGTACTTTCCGTAAATACACATCGATGTCCACGTAAAAAACGCCGTCTAGGCCAGTACCAAGGCTACCGTCCCCGCAATAAACGTGTAATTATTACATTAAGCCCTGATGATTCTATAGCTTTCTTTGGGGAAACTTAAGTTGATTTAAAGAATCGCTGGAATCTTACACAAAATTTTATTTTGGTTGAAATAGGAAATTCTATTACTCATGTAAATTTGCTCCTTATTTCAACTTTCTATTTACTTACTTATTTAAATTTTTTATGGGTATTCGTTTTTACCGAGCATATACACCAGGAACTCGTAATCGTTCTGTTTCTACATTTGACGAAATTACAAAAAGTAAACCTGAAAAATCGCTAACTAGTTATTATCATCGATCAACAGGCCGGAACAACCGTGGGGTTATTACCTGTCAACAACGCGGTGGTGGCCACAAACGTTTATACCGTCAAATTGATTTTCATCGTAAAAAACTTGGCTTATTTGCAAAAGTTTTTAGTATTGAATATGACCCAAACCGTAGTGCCCGAATTGCACTACTTCACTATCAGGATGGTGAAAAACGCTACATCTTATCCCCACGTGGGTTACAGGTAGGCGAGTCTATTCTCGCAGATAGTGCAGCTCCCATCAAAGTCGGTAACTCCTTACCTTTAATGAATATCCCTCTTGGAACAGAAGTTCATAATATTGAACTTGAAACCGGACGTGGTGGCCAATTAGCACGAGCAGCGGGTAGTTTAGCCCAAATTGTGGCTAAAGAAGGTAAATATGTAACTCTTCGTCTACCTTCAGGTGAAGTGCGCTTGATTGCAAGAACATGTTGGGCAACAATTGGTCAAGTCGGGAACCATGAAGCAAGTACAATTGTTGTAGGTAAAGCTGGCCGCAAACGATGGTTAGGCCGACGTCCAAAAGTCCGTGGTGTAGTAAAGAACCCTGTAGATCACCCACATGGTGGAGGTGAAGGACGCTCACCAATTGGTCGAAGCCGTCCAGTAACACCATGGGGAAAACCTGCATTAGGAATCAAAACACGCGTACGTAAGAAATATAGTACAAACCTGATTCTCCGTGGAAGAAAATAATAATTAGTTTACTCCCGAAAATTAGGATAAATAAAAAGAATTACTTATGACAAGATCGTTAAAAAAAGGACCTTTTGTAGCCGACCATCTTTTGAAAAAAATTGATAAACTAAATACCCTAGGTGAACGTCAACTCATCACAACCTGGTCTCGCGCTTCTACTATCGTTCCAATTATGATTGGCCATACAATTGCTGTTTATAATGGACGAGAACATATACCAGTCTTTGTTAGTGATCAAATGGTAGGGCATAAGCTTGGAGAATTCGCTTCTACGCGAACTTTTCGAGGACATGTAAAAACTGATAAAAAAACAAAACGTTAGAAGGAGAATTATCTGATGACAAGTACAACTAAACTGGAAGCAACTGCATATAGACGAAATATTCCAATGTCTGCTTTTAAGGTACGCAGAGTATTAGATCAAATTCGTGGGCGTTCTTATGAAGAAGCATTAATGATTTTAGAATTTATGCCTTATCGAGCTTGCCAACCTATTTTACAAACGTTAGCCTCTGCTGCTGCGAATGCTAAAAATAATGTCAAACTAAGTAAAGCAAAGCTTTTAATTAGTGAAGCTACGGCTGATCAAGGTTCTCAAATGAAAAGGTTCCGACCCCGAGCACAAGGTCGAGGTTTTCCTATTAAAAAGCCTACGTGCCATATTATGATTACGGTGAAACAAGAAAGTTAATAAAAGGGAAGCATAAATTATGGGACAAAAAGTTCATCCAATAGGGTTCCGTGTTGGTGTTACACAAGAGCATTCAGTACAGTGGTTTGCAAAAGCAGATGAGTACTCAAGTCTTATCCAAGAAGATCGTTTAATTCGAAAGTTTTTCACCCAAACTTGTAAAGAGTCTGGAGTTTCCAAAATTACTTTAGCTCGTAACGTAGATCGTATTGAAGTCAATTTACATGTTGCACGACCTGCAGTTATTTTAGGTCGAAATGGTAGTGGTCTTGAAAAATTAAGACAGGATTTACAGAAGAAGCTTACTAAAGCGTTTGGACAAAGAGTACAATCTAGAGAATTTGCTATTCAAGTTATCGCACTAAAGGCACCAGACAAAGAAGCGCGTATAGTAGCTGAATTTGTCGCAAGTCAATTGGAAAAACGAATACCCTTCCGTAAAGCAATGAAGCAAGGTTTACAACGAGCGTGCCGAGCTGGTGTAACTGGAATTAAAATTCAAGTTTCAGGACGTTTAAATGGAGCTGAGATTGCAAGAAGCGAATGGGTCCGTGAAGGGCGAGTACCGCTACAAACTTTACGTACAGAAATTGATTATTGTAACTATGAAGCCCAAACGATTTATGGGATTATTGGTATTAAAGTCTGGGTAGCTAATTAAGAATAGCGGTATTCCTTTTTTTTGCTTCCAAAAAATTACTATTGAAAGGAGAGAGTAGATGTTAAGCCCAAAAAGAACAAAATTTCGACGTTACCATCGGGGAAGCCTACAGGGTCTTTCAAAGAAAGGAAATACAATTGCTTTTGGTGAGTTTGGTATTCAAGCTTTAGAAGCAGGTTGGATTACATCACGTCAAATTGAAGCAGGCCGACGTGTCATGACACGTTATGCGCGTCGTGGAGGAAAACTGTGGATCCGTATTTTCCCAGATAAGCCAATTACAATGCGTCCTGCTGAAACCCGTATGGGCTCAGGAAAAGGTGCACCGGATTATTGGGTTGCAGTTGTAAAACCAGGGAAAATTTTATATGAAATGGCTGGCGTTGCTGAACCTCTAGCACGTTCTTCAATGAAAATTGCTTCATATAAAATGCCTGTAAAAACAAGAATTATTCGCCGCGAAGTCGCTTAATTTTTTAAGTATTTTTTTATTTATTTCATTTATTATGATTCAACCCCAATCTTATCTTAGTGTTGCTGATAATAGTGGCGCAAGAAAACTAATGTGTATCCAAGTTTTAGGTGATAATCGCCAATATGCCAGTATTGGAGATATTATTGTTGCCGTTGTTAAAGACGCTATTCCCAATATGCCATTAAAAAAATCTGATATTGTACGTGCTGTAGTAGTACGTACACGAAAAGGTTTACGACGAGAAAATGGTATGTCAATCCGCTTTGATGATAACGCAGCTGTTGTTATAAACAAAGAAGGAACACCACGTGGTACACGTGTATTTGGACCAATTGCACGCGAATTACGTGACCGTAATTTTACTAAAATTGTTTCGCTTGCACCTGAAGTACTCTAGCTGATCTCGCTTATCTTTATAGAACTTATACATACTTATGACCCAACGATTAAAAAATTTATATCGAGAAGAGATTGTAAAAAAATTAATGCAACAATTTGAATACATTAACTTCCATCAAGTACCTAAATTAACAAAGATTGTGATCAATCGAGGACTTGGAGAGTCTTTTCAAAATGCAAAAACACTAGAAAACTCTTTAAAAGAATTAACTATTATTGCCGGCCAACGAGGTATTGTTACTCGTTCCAAAAAAGCCATTGCTGGGTTTAAAATCCGCGAAGGTATGGCTGTTGGTTTAACTGTAACTTTACGTGGAGAAAGAATGTACGCATTTTTAGACCGTTTAGTTAATTTAGCTTTACCCCGAATTCGTGACTTTCAAGGGATTAGTATCAAAAGTTTCGACGGCCATGGTAATTATAGTTTAGGTGTTGAAGAACAATTGATGTTCCCAGAAATTAATTACGATAAAATTGAACAAATTCAAGGAATGGATATTTCTATCGTAACTACTTGCTCAAAAGATGTAGAGGGTGAAGCACTTCTAAAACATTTAGGAATGCCCTTTAAACGAAACTAATTGTAACCATAAGGCAAAGGAGAAAACTAATGGGAAAAATGACTAGTGATAGGGTTGGAGATATGATCACCCGTTTACGTAATGCTAACATGGTAAAAACAAAATATGTGTTAGTACCAAAAACAAAAATAACTTGTACAATTGTAAAAATTCTTCAAGATGAGGGTTATATTGAAGCATTTGAAGAAATTGAACCACTACCATTATATCTACGTGTATCACTTAAATATAACGGTAAAAAGAAAGATCCGTATATCTCAAAACTACTTCGTATTAGTAAACCTGGTTTACGCATCTATGCAAATAAAAACGAAGTACCACGTGTTTTAGGTGGTATTGGTATTGCAATTTTATCAACTTCTCAAGGTGTTATGACTGATCGCCAAGCTCGGGCTAAGAAGATTGGTGGAGAGGTTCTGTGTTACGTTTGGTAATTGATAATTTTATTCATAAGTAAGGAGGTTACTTGAGTAAGCAAGAAGAACTAATTGAAATGGAAGGAGTTGTTACTGAAACTTTACCTAACGCAATGTTTAGGGTTGTACTCGATAACGGCTTCCAAGTATTGGCTCATATTTCAGGTAAAATCCGTAGAAACCGTATTAAAATTCTTTTAGGTGATCGAGTGACAGTAGAATTAACGCCTTATGATCTAACTAAAGGAAGAATCACTTTTCGCTCTTATAAATGGAATCGGTAAATCCTATTTTTTATTTTTTATTTATTATGAAAGTACGTTCATCAGTTAAAAAAATGTGTGAGAAATGTCGTTTAATTCGACGTAAGGGGAAAGTAATGGTTATTTGCATTGTACCTAAACATAAACAACGTCAAGGGTAAAAAAGTAAAATTAGACAAAAAAATATAATTTCGTTATTATAAAAGATAATGCATCTATGGCCGAGTGGACGATGGCACGTGACTCATAATCTCGCTTCGAAAGAACATCGCTGGTTCGAATCCAGCTGGATGCATAATCTAGTCTAAAAAATGTTATCAAAAATTAAGTGGAGATATAAAGAATGGCAAAAAAAAGTATGATTGAACGCGACAAAAAGCGCTCAAAATTAGTTTTAAAGTATGCAAAAAAACGACTTGAAGGGAAACAGAAAATCAAAGAAGCGATAACCTTTGAAGAGAAATTTTTAGCTCACCGTGAACTTCAAAAATTACCTCGTAATAGCTCACCAACCCGTTTACATAATCGTTGTTTAGTAACGGGAAGACCTAAAGGCTATTACCGCCATTTTGGTTTATCTCGTCACTTAGTTCGTGAAATGGCTCATCAGGGTCTTTTACCGGGTGTTACAAAATCAAGTTGGTAATTTTTACTCTAAACCAATTGTCAATCAGCGTTGACAATTGGTTTAGAGTAAAGCTTCAAATTCCGTAATAAAAAGTGTTTCGTACTAGTGTTTTATTCACAAGTCTTTACAGTTATAATAAAGTAGTACAGTAAAAAAAAGAGCGTGACCCCTTTATACTATAGGTATAATAGAGAAAAGTAAAGTTCCTCTTTTACAAATTGTTTTATACATTTTTAAAGAGAACATACTTATTCATTTTATCCTACAATTTTGGAGATTAACGCTATGACTATAGCAATTGGAAAAACCGAAGAAAAACGCGGTTGGTTTGATGATGTCGATGATTGGCTAAAGCGTGATCGTTTTGTTTTCGTTGGTTGGTCTGGTCTTTTACTTTTCCCTTGTGCTTTCTTTGCACTTGGTGGTTGGTTAACAGGAATTACATTCGTAACTTCTTGGTATACTCACGGTCTTGCTTCTTCTTTTCTAGAAGGATGTAATGTACTTACAGCTGCTGTTTCAACTCCAGCAAACAGTATGGCACATTCATTACTTCTATTATGGGGTCCAGAAGCACAAGGTGATTTTACACGTTGGGTACAGCTTGGTGGTCTGTGGACATTTGTTGCACTACATGGTGCATTCGCACTGATTGGCTTCATGCTTCGTCAGTTTGAGATTGCTCGTGCAGTACAAATCCGTCCTTATAACGCAATTGCGTTTTCAGCTCCAATCGCAGTTTTCGTATCTGTATTCTTAATTTACCCTTTAGGACAATCAGGTTGGTTCTTCGCACCAAGTTTTGGTGTTGCTGCAATCTTCCGTTTCATCCTATTCTTCCAGGGTTTCCATAACTGGACATTAAACCCATTCCATATGATGGGTGTTGCTGGTGTTCTTGGTGCTGCTCTTCTTTGTGCTATTCATGGTGCTACAGTAGAGAACACTTTATTTGAAGATGGAGATGGTGCAAACACTTTCCGTGCTTTTAACCCGACACAAGCAGAAGAAACTTACTCAATGGTAACTGCAAACCGTTTCTGGTCACAGATTTTCGGTGTTGCGTTTTCAAACAAACGTTGGCTACACTTCTTCATGTTATTTGTACCGGTAACAGGTCTTTGGATGAGTGCAATCGGGGTAGTTGGTTTAGCACTTAACTTACGTGCATACGATTTCGTATCGCAAGAGATCCGTGCTGCTGAAGATCCAGAATTTGAAACATTTTACACAAAAAATATTCTTCTAAACGAAGGTATTCGAGCTTGGATGGCTGCTCAAGATCAGCCACATGAACAACTTGTATTCCCTGAGGAGGTTTTACCACGTGGAAACGCTCTTTAATGGAACACTTACTGTTGGTGGTCGTGATCAGGAATCTACTGGATTTGCTTGGTGGGCTGGTAATGCACGACT
>Ga0114995_10000152_pt1 | contig 44165 bp, 25 predicted proteins | sample ArcticOcean_MG_C_11_FD_87038 | JGI IMG/M metagenome (GOLD analysis project Ga0114995, IMG submission 87038) | Marine microbial communities from western Arctic Ocean - ArcticOcean_MG_CB2_154 | ecosystem: Environmental > Aquatic > Marine > Oceanic | place: Arctic Ocean: Canada Basin | collected... | reverse complement strand
TTGGTATTATTGCAGCAGAAAAACTAATTGGTCTAAGTAAGTACACTAGAATTGCACAATGGTGTGCAAGACGTGGTACGCTACAAGAAGAACTTGCAAATGACATTACTAAAGAGATTCAAAAAGCAACTAATGCAGAACACTTAGGTGTTTACATTCAAGCAACACATGGGTGTTGTGAGAACAGAGGCATTATGGCAAATAGTAGTCTTACACAGACAACTGTTTTAAAAGGTGCTTTTAAAGATGATTCAGGAACAAAGAAAGAGTTCTTTGATAACATTAAACTACAACAGGAGTTTAGCTGCTAATGAAGAAGGAAATGAAACTAAGATATTCTGAAGCGTTTTACAGCGTACAAGGCGAAGGCAAGTTTGTAGGAGTACCTAGTGTATTCTTACGCACCTTTGGTTGTAACTTTCGTTGTATGAACTTTGGACTTGATCGCAATGCACCTAGTCGTGCAGAAAACCAAGCAAACGGCATTAAACACAATCCTGAAGTAGCGGACTTAATTGCCAAAGAAGTACACAAGACAACAACAGACTTTAATGACTTGCCTATTATACACACTGGGTGTGATACATATGCAAGTATCTATCCTGAGTTTAAAAAGTTAATGATGGATAAAAATGTAGACGATGTAGTTGAACACTTGTTATCACTTACTCCAGAAGGTAAGTGGACAATGGATAATGGACAAGATGTCCATTTAATATTTACCGGTGGTGAACCTTTGTTAGGATGGCAAAAGTTTTATACAGAGCTTCTAGACCATCCACGTATGAGAGACTTAAAAAATGTTACATTTGAAACAAACACTTCACAAGATTTACAACCTGGGTTCTACGACTACCTCAATGCTCAAAGAGGATTTGAAGTTACTTGGAGTTGTTCCCCAAAACTTAGTGTCAGTGGAGAATCTTGGGAGGACGCTATTAACCCTAATATTGCTAGTCAGTATAGTACCGTTGGCAATAGTCAACTTTATCTTAAGTTTGTTGTGGCTGACAGTGTGGACGTTGAAGAAGTTAAAAAAGCTGTTGCTGAGTATAGGGGCGCCGGGATCGAGTGTCCGGTATATCTTATGCCGTTGGGCGGACGGTCGGAAGAATATGTCCTTAACGTTAAAGAGGTGGCGGAACTTTGTATGGCGCAAGGCTGGCGATTCACGCCCAGACTCCATATCGACCTTTTCGGCAATGCATGGGGGACTTAGCCCAAATGATCTTAGGGAATATTACAATGAACAACATAAAAAAGCTATGACAGCATCAACTGAATCACCCGAGCACAGAGCTCGAAAGGCAGGACTATAATGAAAGATATGAAAGATATAATTAATAAACTAAATCCGTTTAAAACTAAACCGGTACTTGACCCGGCGTTAGAAGCAACTACAGAAGAACAGCGTAGATCTATTCTTGACAAAGAAAAGGAATATGCTACTAAACATAACCAACCATGGGTTGCTGTGTTAGACACACAAGTTAATCCTGACAACATTAGAAATGGCTTCTTTGAACTTGATTGGAATAATGAGTTCATTGAACAGCTATTAGACGCTGGATACAGCGGTGAGTCTAATGAAGAAATTGTTGATAAATGGTTTAGAAGTGTTATAATTCAAATGCTTGAAGAAGAAGGACAATCGACCGATAGAGATATGGGTCATATTAAAGTAGTTCCTTTGGACAAAGACAAAAGCGAAGTAAGCTGATAAATGATTGACAACAGCCAGTTCTGGTGTTATAATAGTATTATAATTTACACAAAGGCAGAACTATGTTAGAAATTTTAGGCATTACACTACTTGTTGCTTTCTTACAGAATGGCAACATTTTATCAATTTGTATATCGGGGTGTTCATAATATGGCAACTTATATTCTAGTAGATACAGCAAACACTTTCTTTCGAGCCCGACACGTAGTACGTGGCGACTTAGACACTAAAGTAGGCATGGCCCTACATATTACACTTGCAGGTGTTAAGAAAGCATGGCAAGACTTTAACGCAGATCATGTTGTGTTTTGTTTAGAAGGACGTAGTTGGCGTAAAGACTTTTACTTACCATATAAGCGTAATAGACAAGTTGCACGTGATAAAATGACTGTTGTCGAAAGCGAAGAAGATACAGCGTTTTGGGAAATCTTTGACGAGTTTAAAAACTTTGTTACAGAAAAGACTAATTGTACTGTTATGCGACATTCGCAACTAGAAGCAGACGATCTTATTGCAGGTTGGGTACAAGCACACCCTAATGACAATCATGTTATTATTAGTACAGACGGTGACTTTGCACAACTTATTGCACCTAACTGTAAGCAGTATAACGGCATACAGGATATAACAATTACACACGAAGGTTATTTTGATAAGAAAGGTAATCATGTAATTGATAAAAAGACTAAAGAAGCAAAGCCTGCTCCACATCCCGACTTTATGTTGTTTGAGAAGTGTATGCGTGGCGACACAAGTGATAATGTGTTTAGTGCTTATCCCGGAGTACGCAAGAAAGGCACTAAGAACAAAGTTGGCCTTATTGAAGCATACGATGATAAGTCTAATAAAGGCTTTAACTGGAATAACATGATGCTACAACGTTGGACTGATCATGAAGGTGCAGAGCATCGCGTACTAGATGACTATCAACGTAATGTTGTACTGTGTGACTTAACAGCACAGCCTAAAGAAATTAGAGATATAATTAACGAAACAATTGACGAGAACGCAAAGCCCAAGCAAGTTCAGCAAGTAGGTATGCGTCTTATGAAATTCTGTGCTAAGTGGGATATGCAACGTATTGCAGATCAGGCACAATACTTCGCAGAGCCACTAAACGCAAAGTACCCGGAGTAAGGAAACATAATGATAAAAGCAAAAACTATTTTAAAAGACAAGTTTTGGATTGTTGAACAAGAAGGTGAACGAGTAGGTACACTATCTTTATCAGAAGACAAATATTTGTTTAGTTCAGGTGCTGCAACACAGTACTTTGATAGTGAAGTAGCACTTAAAAAGACATTCGGCAATACACTATTTGCTGATGCAATTACACAAGTTGTAGAAGAAACTAAAACAGCATTTAAGGAAGTATATAACTTTCCAACTAGCTGTGTACCGTATAATAGTCTTTACGATGTAAAGAATCGTTTACCGTTGTTTACTAAGAGTAACAAGAGTAAAAGTTTATATTGTGCAGGTTACTACATTATTGGTTTTGATAAAGGTTGGGTAAAGAGTTTTTGTCCTAAACTAATTACTATTGAACGTTACGAGTTTAAAGGACCGTTTAAAACAGATCTTGAAATGCGTCAAGCATTGAGCATTGAAAATGCAAAGTGAACCATTAAACACATTTCCAATTCAGCAATTTTTACAAAAAGTAAAGGTTGCTGATGCAAGTAACGCTAAAGAGATTAAGTTCACTACAGCAGAAGCTAAGGCACTAGCGTTTACACTAGGTATCGTAATGACACGCTTAGAAGGCGATTTAGAGCGCCTAATAGCGTCATACAGCAGAGGAGATGACGAAGTTATACAAATTAACATGGACGGTGGTGGCGGGAACTGGAAATAAGCGTCTATAATAAGTACGTAGTTAATCGAGTAGAAAGAGATAAATATATGCGTACATAATTAAGGATGACGCATATGAGTAGACCTAAACCAAAGATACTGTTAGAGCATATAGATAAGAAAACTTACCGTGCAGAGCAGATATTAGATGCAGAAGCAATATGGGCTGTTTTCTATAACAACAAACCGTTTAATCTTAAAAGCCTAAACGCTATTACAAACTATCCTGGTCCAAAATATAAAAAGGTCTCCTTTTCAAATCCAGGCCATGCAATAAACTTATCAAAAAAACTTAACGACTTATTTAACTGTGAAGACTTTACCGTTGTTATGTTAACATCGGGCGAGATTGTTGTTGCAGAATGAACTGGAAAGAAACGTACACTAAAGTCTTTCTTAAACAACTCAACAAAACTGTCAATAGTGCAACTGTTGCTGAGTACATGCCAATATGGTGGCAGAATACAAGAGAAAAGACCTCAGGTGGACTACGTCTAACAGAGTTAGGGTTTGATGTGATTAATACCATTGACTTAGCTACGTACGAAATTCCTTATCCAGCAGACATGCCAATTACTACACAAATTATTATCTTCTTAGACAAGTTTATAGACTGTCCATACTACATTTCCAAGCATAGTATGTTCGTTACAAGTGAACGAAAGGCAGTCGAACTGGGTCTCTTTTCAGGAGATCTACGCAAGTATGGACTAGCTAAGGCCATGTCGCGGCAAACAAAAGACAAATAAAAGACAAATAAAGTTCCATTAACGGTTGACAACCGTTCCATTAGACCGTATAATAGTATACATAGTTAGAAGATAGCACTGATAACTGATATACATACTACTAGAGGAAATACAAATGGAAAACTTAGCTATTCGACAAATTACTCCTAACAGAGCAAAGACAAGTCTTCTTCATGCAATGAAAAAGAAACGTCCAGTCTTTTTATGGGGACCCCCAGGTATTGGTAAATCTGAAATTGTTCAGCAAGTCGGTGATTCAATCGACGCTCATACAATTGACATTAGACTGTCATTATGGGAGCCTACAGATATTAAAGGTATTCCATACTTTGATAGCAATTCAGGTACAATGGTTTGGGCACCGCCAGCAGAACTTCCAACAGAAGAATTTGCTAAACTACACAAATTTATCATCTTATTCTTAGATGAAATGAACTCAGCAGCACCTAGTGTGCAAGCTGCAGCTTATCAACTTATTCTTAATCGCAAGATTGGTACTTACACACTTCCGGACAATGTTCTTATTGTTGCGGCAGGTAATCGTGATGCAGATAAAGGTGTTACATACAGAATGCCAGCACCGTTGGCAAACCGTTTTATTCACTTAGAATTAACTGTATCATTTGATGATTGGTTCCAGTGGGCTGTAGCTAACGGCATACATCCAGATGTAGCTGGTTACTTACAGTTTGCAAAGAAAGACTTATATGACTTTGATCCAAAAAGTCCAAGTCGTTCTTTTGCAACTCCACGTTCGTGGACTTTTGTTTCTGAATTGTTAGATGACGATATAGAAGCAGAAACTACAACAGACCTTGTATCAGGTGCCATTGGTGAAGGTCTTGCAGTTAAGTTTATGGCACACCGCAAAGTAGCGTCAACTATGCCTAACCCGACAGATATTCTAGAAGGTAAGGTAACTGAGTTGAAACAGAAAGAAATCAGTGCTATGTATTCCCTCACTGTTTCGCTCTGCTACGAACTAAAAGAAAGCTCGGATAAGAACGATAAGAAGTTTGATACTAAAGTTAATAACTTCTTACGTTTTGCAATGGATAACTTCGAAACTGAGCTGGTAGTAATGGGTATGAAATTGGCGTTGACCCAATATGAATTACCGATTGATCCAGACGAAATTGAATGTTTTGATGAGTTCCATGAGCGTTTTGGAAAGTATATTAAGGCCGCACAAACAAGGTCTTAAGGTGTGTTGGGTTTGGAGGTTCCCGTACAAAAAACCTCCATTTTTTCTTGACTTTAGTAACAAGATGCTATATAATTATAGTATAAACAAGGCAAAGAGGATATAGCACATGAGCGTTGCAACTAAGCAAAGATGGATACCAGATCCGGATATTACACCAGCAGCATTGGAAACAATGCGTATAGATGTAATGGACAGGATTATTGTTGCACGTATTGGTCTTTTATTACGTCACCCATTCTTTGGTAACATGGCTACACGTTTACGTATTAAGGCCGCTGATGATTGGTTACCCACTGCCGCTGTAGATGGCAGAAACTTATTCTTTAACACTCAATTCTTTAACGCAATGTCAAATCAAGAGATTGAATTTGTTATTGCACACGAAATTTTACATTGTGTATTTGATCACTTAACTCGCAGAGAAGATAGAGACGGACAAATATATAATATTGCCGCAGATTACATTGTTAATAACTTACTAGTACGTGATCGTATTGGTACTATTCCTAAGCTAGTTGATTGCTATCAAGACTTTAAATACGATACATGGTCTTCTGAAGAAGTGTATGATGATATTTTTGAACAAGCAAAACAAAACGGTGATGACTTTTTAAATCAATTAGGCGAATTACTTGACGAGCATTTAGACTGGGAAGGTGACGGTGAAGAAGACGGCAACAATAATAGTAATATAAGTAGCAAGCAACCTAAATATTCAAAAGAACAGATGCGTGAAATACGTGATGAAGTTAAAGAGAATATGATGACAGCGGCGCAATCATCAGGTGCTGGTAATGTGCCTGCAGAGATTGAGAGAATGATTTCTAAACTTACTGAGCCTAAGATGAACTGGCGCGAAATACTACGTCAGCAGATTCAAAGTACTATTAGAAATGACTACACGTTTATGAGACCATCACGTAAAGGGTGGCACATGAGTGCTATACTTCCAGGACAAAATTTCGATGAAACAATTGATATTGCTGTTGGTATAGACATGTCAGGGTCGATCGGTAATGAACAAGGCGAAGACTTCTTAGGTGAAGTACAAGGCATTATGGACGAATACCAAGACTACAATATTAAAGTATGGTGTTTTGATACTAAAGTATACAACGAACAGGACTTTACTGCAGACGGTGGCGAACGACTAGAAGAGTACGAGATCATAGGCGGTGGTGGCACTGAATTTGATTGTAACTGGGAATATATGAAACAACATGATATTACTCCTAAAAAGTTTATCATGTTTACAGACGGTTATCCATGGGGTAGCTGGGGTGATGAAGACTACTGTGATACAGTGTTTGTTATTCACTCAAACCGTGATAGATCGCTAATGGCTCCATTTGGCCTAACTACGCATTATGAGGACGCGGCTTGATATGACGGTGAAACTTAAAGAACCTAATCCATTAAATGTTTTTAATATTAGGCAGACGCGAGTTAAGCCAATACACTTCGAGTCAATTGCCATTCCTTATACATACAATGTCGAAGAGGCATTAAATAAATGGATACGAAAAAATCTTAAAGGAAGATTTTACGTGGGAAAAGTTTTAAAAGTAGATGATCAAAATCAAATAAACAATATGATTAATGTTGCATTTGAAGACGGAAAAGAGCTTGCATACTTTATGTTAGCTTGTCCACTTTTAAAATACAAATAACAAACGACAGTTAAATACTACTATTATTAAGGAGATAATTATGTCAGAAGAAAGTAAAGTAAACGAAACAGCAGCACCAGAAGCAACAGCGGCTCCAGAAGCAGCGCCTACAGCGCCGGATCTTACTGTTCAAGACCTAACTGCATTAAAAACTATTATTGATGTTGCTAGTCAGCGTGGGGCTTTTAAGCCAAACGAGATGATGCAAGTTGGTCAAACTTATAACAAATTAGAAAACTTCCTACTTGCTGTACAAGCATCACAAGTACAAACAGAAGGTGGGGAAACAAAAGCGGACGTAGCAGACGCTCCCGCAGGAGAATAGACTATGGCACAATCACTTAAACACGTTGGCAGACACGTTGCTTCTAGGAAGAAAGTTGCTGTTGCATATCGTGTAGTACCTGGAGAGCCTGAGAACTGTTTAGTAGTTCCTACAGAGTCACTAGAAGCTGCACATCATGATGCACTTATGAAACTAATTGAATCTAATGCAGGGCAAAATGCTGAAGAACTTGCAGACGCAATGAACAGATCAATGTTACCCGACGGAATGAATATGCTAAAAGGTTTTCACAAGTATGGTAAAATATACAAAATGAAAACATCAGAAATACAAATGACTCCAGACAATAAAAGTTCAGTAATGTTAGACGAATTGAACAGACTTATTGCTGATGCAAAAGGCATTACGGTTGCAGATTTAGCTATCAGTGGTCCTGAAGCAACAACAGTAGCTGAGGTAAAATCAATGCCTACAGCCGCTACAACAACAGCAGCCGCTACAGCAGCAAACGAGACAGTGTTAGATGATACTACACTAGCGACTCAGTACCGTTCACAAGCAGATGCTTTGTATAAAGAAGCAAAAAGGCTGAGAGAACAGGCAGAGGAGTTGGTCCCTACCAAAAGGAAGACCAAAGCCAGTGCCAAAGAAACCTAAAAGTAAGAAGAGTAATAAATTACCTCCCGAAGTAATAACTCACTGGCCAGAAGTTTTTGACGAGATTGATATGAATGTAGTACCTTTAGAGTACCTACATTCTATCAGAGTTACCTTTAACGATGGTAAAGTGTGGGATATTGATCTACGCAGTCCTAAGAACCAAGAAGTTTCGGATGTTCAAGACAGCTTAGATGAACTATTTGACGAATATCAGGATCAGATACAAACTGTAGACTTTCGATTAGATACTGAGCGAGTAAAGAAGGATATTACTAGGCGTACCAAGCGTTTTCTCAAATTAGGAAAATAATTGTTTCTAGACTAAAAGCATAAATACTAGTAACAAACTATTTAGGAGTTAACTAATGGCTTTACAGATCAGACGAGGTATTGAGTCAGAGCGCACAGCAGTAACATTTGCTGAAGGCGAGCTAGTCTATATTACAAATACCGATAAACTATATATAGGCGATAATACCACTGTTGGCGGTATTGAAATTGGCCCAAAAACACTATCAGAATTAGGTGCTGTTTCACTAAGCGGAAACTTAACACTAGGTGGTAACAATATTACAGGAACTGGTAATATTAATATTACTGGTGACATTCAAGCATCAGGAAACATCACAGCAGGCGGCAATATTGACATTGGCGATGCAGCAGATGACACTCTTACTATTTCAGCTAAAGTTGACAGCAGTATAACTCCAAACGCAGACGCTACATACGACTTAGGTTCAAGTACATTAAAGTGGAATAATATACACGCAGTAAGACTTGACGGTGACGTAGAAGGTAGTGTATTTGGCGATGATAGTTCATTACTTGTAGATGGCGTTAACAATAAAGTAGTGTTAACAAATAATACTACTACTGAATTAAGTGAAGGTACAAATTTATATTACACAGACGCAAGAGCAGATGCAAGAATTACAAATGCAGGAAGTGCAAATTGGAACACAGCATTTGGATGGGGTAACCATGCAAGTGCAGGATATCAAGTAGCTGGTGCAGCTATTGATGGTGACATTGAAGGTAGTGTGTTTGGAGACGATAGTACATTACTAGTAGATGCTGTAAATAATTTAATTCCAGCAACAGTAATTAGTGGCACACTTGCTAACGATACAACAGGTAATGCTGCAACTGCTACTAAACTTGCAACAGCAAGATTGATTGGCGGGGTATCATTTGATGGTATTGCTGATATTACTCTTCCAGGTGTTAACGCAACAGGTAACCAAAATATTACAGGTAATGCAGCTGGTGACCATACAGGAACATTTACAGGTAATGTGTTTACTACATTAATTGACAGTGCTGATTCGTCAGCTATTGTTATAACTCCTTCTTTACGAACATCATCTGATGTGGCAATTGATCAAGAATTAAGAGTTGGTAGTACAAATACAACTGGTCCTGGTGGCCAAACTGTAGTAATTACTCCAGGCAACGGTGCTAGTGGAACTGGTAAAGTTTCCACAGATGTGTTAGAAGTAAAAAGTATTGAAATTCTAGATGCTGATGGTGGAATAGTTACGTTAACTGGTGAATTAGACATATCAAAAACTTTAACTACAAATGCTGGACATTTAGGGTTTGGTCCTAACAATTTACTAACATATAACGGAGTATCAGCAAGTCTAAGAGTTGCTGAGTTTACTGCTAGTTTAGAAACAGCAGGCGCTTTTGATAATGCTGCAAACTTTAATAACTTTATGACAGTTGATAGCGCAAGTGCTAAATTTGGGGTTCCAGTACAATTTGGTAGTTATACTACTACACAACGTAATGCGTTAGCAGGTGTAGTAAACGGACTAGTTATATATAACTCAACTGATGATAAATTCCAAGGTCGCGCAGGCGGTGCTTGGGTTAACTTACACTAACAGTTAATAACATCCAAAAAAAAAGCACCGTATTTGGTGCTTTTTTTATGACTAAATTTTAGTAGTTATTATAGTTTTAACATACATTCTACTAGTTTAATACCTGTATGTTCGCTTGATACTAACGCTACACCGACTATTTGCTGTCCGGTGTACTCAGTACTAGCATAACCGTTATCATGCACGTAAACCGCTTGTCCTTTGCTTACAGAGCCCTTTATAAGCACAGGAACTCGTCCTTTAAGTGCTAGTGCTTGCCCGTCAGCTTCTGCGTTCATTAAAAATGCTGGGTTTGCGGATATAACACCCATTGGTATTGCTCCAGTTACACAGCGTTCTGATTCAAAACTTGCTTGTGCGCCAATTGCCATTATTGTGCCAGTTGGATGAATTTCATTAGTAGTATATTTTTCTGCCAAGTCAGCGTAGTTTGCAGTTACAGCATTACCTGTTAAATTACCTACAAATGTACCTACGCTTAATTCAAGTCCATTTGCTGTAAATGATGCATGAGTTGCACCAGCTCTTGTTACTACAGTATTTCCTCCAGATGTAGTAACGCTTACATTACTACTACCGTTAGTTATTGAAGTTGTACTTACACCTCCAACACCTGATGAAATGGCACTATCAATTTCACTTTGTGAATATGTTTCTGATTTAGCATAAACATCTAAATTAGTTCTTGCTGCTGCAGCTGTAGTTCCAGCTGTACCACCTTGTGCTATTGCCAATGTGCCTGATGCACCTGCTAAGTTAAGTGTACTTGCAACAAGCGTACCGCCAACAGTTAAGTTATCAAAGAACCCATCTTTTGTTGTGTTTGCTTCGTTCATATCTCCAACAAACTTAGTTGCTGTTACTACATTACCTGCAAAGTCTCCGGAGCTATCTCTAGCAACTAGATAGCTGGCTGTGTTAGCTGAAGCAGCATTTACACCTAATTTAATAGTTGCACCTTCTGCTGGATCTGGGTACGAAGATGGATTTATTGAGTTGTTAACTGTAACATTTACGTATGTTTCGCCCGTGTCACGTACAATACGTTCAACGTAGTTTCCTGTTGTATCTGTTCCTAGTGCAATAGAGTTAGACGCTGATGTTAGTGCAACATTTAATGTGCCATCGTCGCCTGTAATTACTGTTGAACCTGTTGCATCACCTGTAAAGTTAAGTGTAACTCCAGCGGCCCATTTAGTTGCAAGAGCAGCTGTGCCTGAAAGTGCGCCATAAAATGTTGAAGCAATAAGGCTACCTGCATTATCTCTAACTGCTACTGTGTCTGCTACGGCTGTAACACTTGATGATCTGTTTTCACTACCAACTTGTAGTGTTGCTGCTCTAGTAGCAATACCGTTAAATTGATTTGCTGTTAGGTTGCCACTGGCGTCTCTAACCGCTACAGAGCTTGCTGTAGCACTTGCAGAGCCTGTTGCATAGCTTACACCGTCTACTGCAACATTAGTAGCATTTACAGCTAAATCTGCGTTTGTAGCTGTGCCTCTAAAATAGTTTGCATATACATCAGCACTAGAATCTCTAGCTACTATTGTGTTTGCTGTGGCTGCTGTTGATGCACTTCTATAGTCTACACCAACTTTTAATAAATCTGATTTTTCACTTGTACCTGTAAAGTTTATAGCATGTACAGTATTCCATCTATTTCCTGAAGTACCTAAATTATAAACACCATCGCCATCTGGTCTTGCACTTGCTGGTGTACTTGATGGGTCAATAATAAGTGGTGTTTTTTGCGTACCTGTTCCGTCATATGCTATTAATTTAATTAAGCCGCCGTTGGTAACGTGTGTAACTTGTGCGTTGCCGCCTGAAGTATTTAATGTAAATTCATTTGATCCACCAATACGTAAACCGTCTGCATCAGCAATGTCAACTCTGTCAGTAAATACTGCTGTTGCACGTTGTACAAATTCTACAGCATTAGTGCCGCCTAGTCTATCTGTGTTAGATGATGTACCGTGGAATCGTTCTACACCATTTTGTACACCTGTCGAATCATTAGAATCAACTAGTGTAATACCTTGATGTATGTAGTTAAACCCTACTATAGTGTTGCTGTTGTCTAATGTAAATGCATCTTTAGAAGCAATAAACATTACTTTGTTATTAACTACACCTTTTAATACATAGTGTTCGTGTGGTGCTTTTAATTCAGCTGTTGTATCGCTTGGGGATAATAAGTTATCATAAACTAGTGTTTCTACCCATTCTGTTTGATTTGCACTTGCTTGTTTTGGCCCAACTAGTACAAATGCTGATCCATTATAAACATGTAACTGCTGTTGTACATCGTCATACCATAAATCGCCTTTACTTACATTTGATGCGCTTGGGCTTCCTGGTAGAACACCAATTCTTAAATTTGCTAAAGGATTGAAAAATTTATTTGCATTTCCGTCATAGACTTTTAGCCTGCTAATTCCTTCATCGTCTGTGTCAAACCAAAGTTGCCCAGCTACTGGTCTAGGTGGTTGATTTGCTGATGCAAAGTTTTCTAACAATGAAACAAAATTTTCATTTTGTATTTCACCGTACCCTGAATAGTTCTTACCGACTAATTTTAAATCAGTAGTATTATCAATGGTACCGTCTTCTATTATTGTTAGAATCGTATTATTTGTTTTTTCAATAGTGTATGCCATTATTTCTCATTCCCTATGTGCGGTATATGTATTTATCGTATTACGACCAAACAGCCTCTGACTGTTTAGTCCAAACATTGCCACTGCCTGGGTTTGTTATTTTCCAAACTTGCTTTTTACGTGTCACTGTTAACGCTACGGTACCTGTCGCCGCTGTAAAGTTAATATCTTCTAATAGAGCTTGTGGATTTTGCCCTCCATCTGCTCCCCCTATGTTAGTAAAGTCTACTGCAATAGTTGCTTTAGTTGCAGAACCTGCAACGTCAATACCTGTAACAGTACCGCCGTATAATGTTGTAATAATATTTGCTACTGCATTAGCTGTTTTTGCTGTAGGTGGTTGATAAAATGTAAGCATTGCTTGAATTTCAGCATCTACACTACCATAATTTGATGTTGGTAATCCTGTAACATCAATTTGCATCATTACTGGTGCAAATGCTAATTCTGTATCTACATACCCCTTAGTTACTACGTGATCAGTTGTGTCTTCAGTAAAGCTAGGATTATCTACAACATATCTAGCACTAACTGGCGTAGTTACATTCTTAATTTTTGTATTATTAAAGTCAACTGATGCTGCACTTACAATTTTTAAGCCTGCTGTGGAAGTAGTTATTGTTGGTGTAGCAGGGTTTGTACCTTCGTCATATGTAATTGTTAGTCCAGGTCCTGGTATAGCACTACTTTGTCTTACTCTCACAGTGTCTAAAATACCAACATTAGCTAAACTTGCTGCTGTTGTAATGCCCGTACCGAGTGTAGTTGCTGTAACTACATCTGTTCCGTTAATTTTGTAAGTATCGCCTGTTGGTATAGAAAGACTATCACTAAATTCAAAGTAAGTACTAGGTGAAGCATTTGACCATTTAAGAGTCTTATCATTAGCATTAGTACTGCTAGGAGCTCCTTTAATTGTAATTCCTGCGCCGGTTGCTGTTGCATCTGAACGCTGAACTACCGCACTAGGTGCTATAGCTGTACTATCTGATTGTAGTATCGCTCCTTTACCAGTTATTGTTAGTGCATCAGACCCTGCAAGGTAACTGTTATTTGTTGGTTCAATAACCAGTTTATATACATTTCCAGTAGTGTCTGCTATGTATTCTTTAAATGTACCTGTTGCTAGTACTGTACCGCCTGTATGTGTTTGCGTTACAATATCACCTACAGCAAGTGTGTCAGCAAACGAGCTGTCAATTGCTCCAGAGAGTGTTAATGTAGTATTTGCATGGCCCATTTCAATGTTATAATCGTCAACAGTTAGTGTTGAAGTTTCTAAAGTAGCATTACTGCCTTCAATAGTTATATCGCCCCTAACTCTTAAATCACCAAATACATCTAGTGTAGCTGTTGGTTCGTCAACAGTTACGTTAATGCCCATGTAACGGTTAACAGCATCAAGACGTATAGGATCAAATGACCCAGCTGCGTTTTGAGCTACTAATCTAAATCCTTGGTTAACAAGGTTACTAGATAAATTAAGGTAACTACCTGATATTGACAAGCCTGCTTGACTAGTGTCACCAATAGTTAATCCACCTTTTGTTTGAACATTTAAAATACCAGTAGTTGTGCCTTCTGCATCTGAAGGTAAAAACTGTGATGCTGTTTTTCGTTTTAGTAATCCTGTACCAGAATCAACTTCTGAAGTAATTAATGATGTTGCAGAATCAGACACCCCGTAAATTCTAAAGTTATCTTTATCAACAATATTAATACCTTTTAATACATTGCCTACTAGCCCTGGAAGTAAGTCAACATCTTGTGTTCTTGGTGTAAATTGATTATTACTAATATATGCAAATACGTCATTACCTACAGACCACTTAATAACAGTGTATCCTAAACTTCTTGTATCAGTAATTCTTAATGTTTCAAATCCACTTTTGCCTTGTTCGGCAGTATATGGAGGACCTACTAGTACAAGATCACTTCCGTCAAAGAAGTAAAGTTGATTATCATTGTTGTTGATCCAAAGATCACCTGCTACCATTTGTGGTTGTGTAGCACTGATTATTGGACCGTTTGCTTTAAACGTTGATCCATCGTAAACTTTAAGTCTATTTTCACTAGTATCAAACCAAAGCTGACCTGTAATAGGTGTGCCCGGAGTTGCTGTACCGCTGAAGTTTTCTAAAAGTTTAATAAGATTTTCGTTAATAAGCTCGCCAAAGCCTACATAGTTTCGTCCAATTAGTGTAATATCCGACGATGTAGTATCAATCTGTCCATCAACTAATTCTACTAGTAATGATCCGTCTGTTTTGTTTAGTTTATAACTCATTAGCCCCCAACTCCTGTGTATATAATATAGTTAACTGTTAAGTATGGGTTCATTAAACTTACAGAATCTCCTGTGCCGCCTGTTTCCATGCCGCCTGTTCTTGGATATTTCAGTCCGTTTGCTGTTCCTACTAAATCCGTATCAATAATAGCATCGGCATCGCCTGTTGTAGTTGAGTCCGGATTAATAACATAGTACTGTTGCGGCGTAGCGCCGTCATCTTTAAGTTCGTGTTTGTGATCTGGTAAATTATCAACTGTAAGTGTAAACGACCCAGTACCACTTTTTGCACCTAATGTATCTGCTGCAGTTACAATGTTAGCAGCTGTGCCGCCCATGTTGTCAGCACCTAGAGGCATTCTGCCTCTCATATCAGGTATTGAAAAGTATCCTGTAGTTGCACTGTTATTATATGTAGCACCTATAACATTATACAATTTTTGGTATGCTGATTGTAGTTCGTTTTGTCCATGACATAGTAACCATCCATCGGGTGCTGTTGCTCCTGCATAAGGTGCAATAGTTCCAACTGGAGTTAAGCCAGCTATTTGATCGAATATTGTAGAACGTCTTACTTTGTAAATACCAATTTCACCGCTAACTCTGTTAACTAAAAATTCGTCGTCTGTTTGTGAATTATCTTTAATTATTTTGTTAGATATAAATTCATTTGTAACTTGTGTTTGGAAAGTAACTGTACCTTGTTGACCGTCAAAGTCGATGTCAAGTAAACTTTCAACGTCTCCAGTCATTCTAAATACACTTGGTGATGATAGTTTATCTGCACTACCTGCTCTACCACTAACACTACCTTGTACGTTTCCGTTTAATGAACCTATAAACTCAGTAGCATACATTGCTTTCCATTTATTCGATGTACTACCAATAGTTCTTAAATTATTATCTTGTGGAAGAATATTATTAAACGCTGAACTACCTAGTACACTAATACCTGAACCTACTGTTAAGTTCTTTGCTACAGCAGCACCACCTGCTACAATTAATGCACCGGTGCTAACTGATGAACTATCAGTTAATCCGTTTACAATGACATTGCTGTCTGTTTGTATGTCGCCAGTAACATCTAATGATTTTTCAGGGTTTAAATTGTTTATACCAACATTAGTATTGCTGTTAATTCTTAATGGAGTTACTGATACGCCTGCATTGTTTGTTTTAAAGTCAATGCTTGCTCCACTAATGTCATGACTAATAACACCAGATTGTCCTATGATTCTCATTTTTAATGAGTTACTAAGTCCAACACTTAATCCAGCATCAGTTTTAATGTTAAGTTCTTGCTCTGCAATGTTAATTGCACTCTTTCTCATAAAGTCTGTTGCTGCAACTGATGCGCCGCCAATAACTAAGTTTTCTGCTTTTTCTGCAGTTCCGAGATACCTTGGAACACCGTCGCCTACTATGTCAGTAGATGATAAGTTGTATCCTGGTTTAATAATATCAAACCCTTCAATATCGGTTTTAGGAATAAATTGATCTTTTGCTATAATGGCAACAACTTTGCCGCCAATTTCAGTTTGTAATATATCAAATATAGCATCAGTTGTAGAAGTAACTTTTACAGGTTTTGTACCTGTAGCTAATCCTTCTGCAAATTCAGGACCTACTAGTAACCAGTTAGAACCTGCAAACAAATATAACTGTTGGTTGTCAGTATCTACCCAAAGGTCGCCAACTACTGAGTTAGCCGCTTCAGGTGCTAAGTTTGCTTTTTTAAGTCCACCAGCTGCAACCCATGTAGTACCGTCATATAGTTTAAGCTGATCAACTCCTGGAGTAGTATCATACCATAACTGGCCCTCTGTTGGGTTAGTTGGTGATATTGTATGGGCAAAGTTTTCTAACAAGTGTAAGAAATTCTCTGATATTGCTTGCCCATATGCTGTTGTGTTACGACCGGGTAAACTTAGACTAGTTTCTGCATTAAGTGTATTATCCTCAATAACAATTACACCTTTGTTAACTTGATCTGAATATCTAATATTATATGCCATCTTTACGCCTCATTAAATCCGGTTAAACTTTGGACCCTTACTGTATAATCAATCTGTATAAGTCTGTTTAAACTCTTTTGCACTGGGTGGAAAATAACATGTGTTAGTAGTTTTCCTATTCCTGTTCCTGCTGCAGAACTTACTAGTCCTAGTTCATCAAAGACATATAAACTTTCTGTATCGGATGCTGTATCAAAAGCATCTTGTCCACTTGGCTCACCGTAGTCTAATAAACAACTTACAAGTATGTCTGTATAGTTTGTTCCGCTAACGTGTCTTGTTTCAATTTTATTTCTTACAGGGTCAGTATTGTTTGGATCAACAGCAACTATTTTTTCAAATGTTTGGTTATATAAACTTGCATTTGATCCTGTTGAGTTAGGAGTTAAGTATGTAATAATACCAGTTGGATCAACTGACGTTCCGCCATTTCCAAATGCCATTTTATATATTGGTCCTTGTCCTGCAGAAGCTAAACTTTCAGCAAGTGCAATACTCATGTTCTCGTAGTGGATAGCGTTCCGTTTATCTATAAGAACTTCACCAGTTCCTGGGTCTGTAATTTTAATGTGTCCTTGTAAAAGTACACCATTCATATCTTTAAATTTGTCTGTCATAATATCCACCTATACTGTATTTATTTGGGTAAGTCAATTGTTTGATCTCTTAAGAACTGAGCAATTGGATTTTCTGCAACTCTTAGTGATTCTCCTGACTTCTGCCATGATTTTCCTATCTTCCTTATTATAAACACTTTAGTTCCTGCTACTGGAATAGTATTCAATGTTACTGTATTACTACTTAGCGTAAATTCTGCGTCCACTGTAATATCTGCTTCTGGACTATCTTGTGCAATAGTAGTATCAAACAGTTGGATTGAATCTTTTCGTAACCTTCTGCCTGCTACAAAGACTTCAAACTCATTTTTATTAGATGTTGTCCAATCTAATGTGTATGCGCCTGTGCTTCCGTCTGCTTCGTACTGTAGTGTTCTTATCTCGTCAGTATAAGGTACTGTTTGATACGAACTTTGATCCATTAATTCTTCGCCTGCTTTATAAACAGATTTAACACCTGTTCCCAGTGTGCCTCTTCTTAATTGTGATAAAACATGTCCTTCAACTTTGAAATATTCAATTCTTTCACCGTCAATAAACACTACACCCGGAACATTAATGCTTGCATCTGGTTGGCTAATTCCTGTAGAATTAACTAGTTTAATGTCTTTATCATAAAAGTTTAAATCTTCATCTAATGCAAATATCTTACTGTTATTTAAGCGTTTGTAATGTGTTCGGTTTAGCATATCTTTAAATATTCTAAATCCAAACTTCTCGTTAACTCTGTTACCTGCAAAATGTACAATATCTAATCTATCATTTTTTGCTAACGGTTTAGTAATTTTTAAGTACTTTAAACTTTCAGTTATTGTATAATCTACATTAGCTGTTAACAGTTGGCCATTCAATGATACCCAAAGGTATGCTGGATCAACTGCTAGTTTACGTAATTCTACTAACCCTTGTGTTAACTTATTATACTCGTAATAATCATCACTACCAACTACTAGTGTACTTCTAGAAACAATGTCTTGTGTTACACGTTCAATATTTTGTATATCATGCTTATTAAACTTATATACATCTATCTTAGTATCTATAGCAGGAAGTGTTGTTAATACAAGTCTGTCGCCTGATTCAACTCCTTTAAACGATGCTACAGAAGTTGCTGTTGCACCACTTGAAAGTCCTTCAATTTGTATTGAAGCATCTACTAATAGTGTTGCTAGTATACTAGTTGTATCACCGATTACTGTAAGCACATTGCCTGTGAAGGTTTTTACTGTTGCTTCATGTTGTGTGCTATCTGCTGAGCCAATGCGTACTTCTTCAGTTGCAGAGAAGTTACCAGTTATTGATGTAGCATCTAGTGTTAATTCAACATTTCTATCAAATTCGTATTCACCGTTATTAAGAACAAATACATCTAATGTATCGCCAGTAGCACCTACGTTATCGAACAACAACACAGCACTGTTATTAAAGTCCCAGTTAAAGTCTTTTAAGTAACTTAGTTGTACATCATTTAAGTATACAGCAATATTCTCTGGACTAACTGAAGCTCTTGCTACTTGATGTAAATCAAACGTGTATTCTCTAGTTGACGATATTGTAAACTGTTGATTGTATCCAGGATACAATATTTTATTACCTACTTTAACAATTACATTATGACTCAATGGTAATGAACTTGAAGGCGGAGTTGATAATGTATATGCTACACTACTTCCGTCTGCTTCAAATCTATCTACAGTTACTTCACTGTAACTTATACTTGACGAAGCATAAACAGCATAGTATATAAATGCTCCTGCAGCAGGAGGTACAATAAATTTAAGTCCTACAAGCCCAGTTCTGCCATCATACGTTGAGTCAGTTTCAAATATATCTGCAACTGCTGTTTTACCATCTATACTAACGTATGTTGATATGTTTTCACTCCATAATACGTTAGTTACAAATACTTGTGTACTTCCGTCTGCAGTAAAATTGTCAATGTCAAGTATGTTCTCACCGCTACCGCTCATTGATATAATTGATATACGCTGTCCAACTGTTAAGTCGTCTGTTAGCGTCAATGTCTTTGCAGTATAATCAACAGTATACGGTAATGACGAATCTTCTTGTGGACCTAGTATCACATTGTCTACTTTAACAATTAATGATTCTATGTTGTGTGGTAATATACTTAGATCAAACGTATTAAGTTGCGTAGACGATGCTATGTAATTTCTTACAGCTATTGCACTGCCACCGTCTGCTACTTTGTCGTATACTTTAATATCTAGTGTATCAAGTAACTGTCCAGGAACAAGTTCTTCAGGTCCTTTTGAGGTAGTTGGAGTAACAAATCCGTCACCATCAATAGTTATATCTTCTGAGTTTAATCCTGTTGCTGTACCGTATGCAAGATTGCCGCCTGTAACAACACTGTCTAATGTAAGTGTATCGGGTAAGAAACTACCATCACTAGTTGATTTCCTAATAATAATAGTGTCACCGTCTTTTAGTCCTAAAGGTAAATTAAGTCCATCGTTATCAAGATAAACTATTGTTTGCTCACCGTCACCTGTTAAACTTTGTGTTGTGGCATGTGGATTTGCAACAGGATCTCCTGTGCCAAAGTTTGGATCATCAACTCTTACACCATTTACATATACATTATAAAGTATTTCATTTTCTAAAGGCTTAGAAAGTGTTATTGAAACTGTACTACCGTCTAATGTAATTACTTCATCTTGGTATGTATCATCGTAACTATCCCATGTAGTTGCATACCACGGATCGTTGTCCCAACCTAAGTCTGCACCAAATTCGAAACTTTTAACTTGTACGCCGCCATAATCAACTCCGTCCATTAACTGTGCAAAGTCTTTACCGTACTGTCCTGTTTTTGCGTTATATAAAAACTCTATACGTTCCGCAGCATTTAATAAGTCTAATGACCTATTATAAGATATTGCTATTACAGAGTCTTTTAATGGTGCAAAACTAAATTCAATTTGTCCTGTATTCCTAGTGTACCCTTTTGTTATATCTGATATATTACTATATGTATATTGGCTACTTAGTGCCTGTATGCCGTCTATAGTTATATTAATAGTGTTTGTGCTTAGTTGCATCGGCCACGTAGTTTTAAATTTAAGCTGGCTACCTGATGCTACAAACGTTTCTGATTCTATAATATCTGCAAGTGCAATATCAGTAGTAATTCTATCAAACTTTTGACCAATTTTTGTTGATCTAACTTTGCCGTTTCCTAGTATAACAGATACTACAGGCTTTTTGCCGCTGGCTAACTGTGTTCCTTCAAACTGTATTTGTGGTGCTGAAAAGTATCCTTCTCCTGGTGTTATAATTTCAATCTTCTTAATTACACCATTACCAAGGAACGCTTTAGCTGTTGCTCCAGAGCCACCGCCGCCTACAAATGTTACTAACGGAGTTTCATTATAACCCGAGCCGCCGTCTTTAATAAGTACTGAGCTAACAAAGTAAGATACATTATCTGCCCAATGTCTTGCAGGATATGCTGTTACGTCTGTAAGCACACTTGTTAGTTGATTATTTTCAACAATAAAGTCTGATGGTATAATCTTACCAAGGTTTGCATTGTAAACAGCTGGTAAATCGTAGTCTGTTATGACCGAGCTAGTATTATCATAGCCATCATACGAACTTAGATACTCACGTATGTTAGTTTTGTAAGGCTTAACTTCGTTAACATACTCTTCAAAACTAGGTAAGTTATCATTTTGGTAGTTAGTTTTCTGTACTAGTTTACCTACATTGTGTTTTGCTTTAATGAAACTTGTTTTGAATGCCCAATCTACATATAACTGTTCTGAAAACACATATCGTAAACAAGCAAAGAACAAGTTATTATACTCTAATTCTAAATTGTCTATAAAAATGTTATCTCGTAATGCTATTAATATTTTACGTAGTGCTTGCTTATTAGTGCTGTCGGAGTTAATTGTATCTACAAATTGTAAAGTGCCGTTTTCACGACCAACTGTTTTATAGTTAACTGTATAATCTGGGACGTCAGCGTTAAGTGTTTTTTCTAATAACAACCAACCGCCAGTTCCAACGTTTACAACTTTAGTAATGTCGCCAATTTTGTCGCCGATTGTATTTAATTCGTATGTTTCTTGTACTAAGTAATCAATAGATGTTAATTGACTGTAGCCTGTGTCGTACCAGTCAACATAATTCCAATAATCACTTACGTCATATTTTTGTTGTGACGTAATAGTAAACACTTGTGTTGTAGAATTCCAACCATATATGGCCCAATCGCCTGCTAACGTTGAATCAGTAACTACTAATACACTTAATGGGCGTACAGTTAGTGTTAACGTGTCTGCGTAGTATTTCCCGCCGTTAATTACGGTTACTGATGTTAATTGTCCTAGTGCGTTAATTGTGCTTTCTAATTCTAAGCCTTCGCCTGTTCCATTTATTACAATCTTTGGTCCACGCCTAGTTCCGCCAGCTGTTGTGCTGTATGACGGATCAGAATAACTATACCCTTTATTAATAATGTTAACGCTTGTTACAACACCATTAACTACCACTGGAGTTAGTGTTGCTACTTGTGCTTTTGCTGTACCAATTGTGCTTAATTCTGCTTCTGTATCAACTTTCTTATCCCATAAGGTACTAATTGCACTTGGTGCAATATCTTTTTCTAGCAACGAGGTAATGTTATAGTTGTCATCAATTAGCACATCTTTTATAACTTTGTTAATTCTAGTAAATGCTTGATCTACAGCTTCTTGTCTATTTACAAACCAACTTTGTCTTGGTCTATTTAGAACACCGTATTTTTGTTTTGCACTTAGCTCAGGATCTGGTACAGCTCTACCGTATGCGTCTTGACCAATAAGACTGTCAAACCATTTAAGTTCTAGTGTAGCTTTGGGCTTACTTGTATATAAGCCTTCACTAATTATTTGATATTCGCTATGAATATTAATAGTCTGATCATCTATAGTCCAATATCTAAAGTTCACAGCAACGTCGTCATTTTCTAATAACTTATCGCTGTTTCTAACTACGAAGCTGTTGTTGCTTAACACGTTTGCAAACTTTAAGTTCTGTGCAACAGGATCTAAAATTATTTGTGCAACATCAAAAGATGATTTAGATCTATTTTCAACTGCTGGTGTAACTTTTTTATCTTTAACCCAGAAGTAATACTTTGTAGTAAATGTTCCAGATATTTTATCGTAATCTTGTCTAGTACAATATGCTGTTTGACCATATTTAGACGTTCCGCTTACTCCTTTACGTATTCCTGTAGGAGTATCTGCTTGTGTGTCCCATTGAGCTGGAGTTAATGTAGTTTCAACCCATTCGTAAATATCTACCGATGCTCCTGGTGCTAGTGTGTTCCAACTGTTGGCACTATAAATTGCATTTCCTTGGTAAGGATTAATAAATTTAGCTGTATTTAAATTCCACCAAAGTTTACCAACATTTTTTATACCCCAACTGCTATACTGATCAATAGTAACACTTGTATCTGTTGCTATAGTGTATGTTGCAGGATCATAATATGTCTTATATGATAATTCTTGTTCTGCAATACCAGATACTTTTCCTTGTATAGGATCAATTAAGTCTAACGATGTTAAGTACTCGTTAGTTGATGTATTATATAAGAACGAACCTTTAAACTTCTTAAGATCAAGTTGATCAACTGGTGTGCGATGTAGTGTCCAAGTGTTTACTCCGTCTTTTTCAAACTGTACCACTTTGCCAACTGTTCCGTTAATTGAATCATTTATTAATCCAACATACACTTTGTCATTTTTAACAATAATGTCTTTGCCAAAGTCTTTAACATCAAAGTCTCTGTAAGATAATTGCTGCCCATACACTAATGCATCGTTAATTCTTTCATACAAATATATTGAACCACTATCAATAAGTGTTCTACTAAAGTTAGTAAATCCGTTATCAAATACTGTACCGTCTGCGTCATAAGTTGTGTCTAATTCAATGTTACCGTTAGCACTTGATACAGCTAATTGATTGCCGTCAAAACTTAATTGATAACCAAAGTTCTCAATAGGCTCACTATTTTGTGCAACTAATGTTTGTATTAACTCGTAACCTGATTCTTGTTGGGCATAAACAAATACTTGTCCTTGTTTTGCAGATAAGTACTTTGACCCAGGAGCGCCAACAGCAATTAGTTTGCCATCATCTGACACACTAACTGTATCTCCAAACATCATAGAGTCTGTTGGTATTTCTAGTATTTGAAATAATTCATAATGTTTGTCATTATACTTGTATAACGCAATACGCTTAATGCCGCCATAACTTACTATTGCAGCAATAGTTTTACCGTTGTCACTGACATCAAATGCCGCGCCAAATTCAGTAATATCTGATTCTAATGTTGAATCTTCAGCAAACTTAATACCTAATGTGTTTGGAATATGACCAACAAAATCAATATGATCGTTAAGTTCAATCCATTTAGTCGCTGTAAATGCTTCACCTTGAATATTTGTTAACGCTTTGTAAAATTTGGTGTTATAATATACAATGTCATCTATGTAGTATATAACAGAGCTATTATAAATACCTCTAAATTTAATGTCTTTAGATAATTGCCAATCGTATACTGTACCGTCTTCGTCTGTACCGTTAAGGATTGTATAAATTTTGCCAGCAGCTTCTTTGCTGTTAATCATTAATTTATATAAGTCACCTGTTTTAATTATTTTAAGGTGTTTCCCTATTCTTCTACTACTTACTCTGTTTGGTAAAATGTACCCGTTAACAATATCATAATTAGATGTAGTTGCATTATGTTTGTAAACATAAAATACACCTTCGTTAGTAAACGAACTTGCTGTTGCTGTAGCTAGTACAGGAATATTATAAACCTTTTCCCAGTCATTGTTTGCAACTTCAGGTACTAATGATAATCTCTGTGTACCATTGCGTGTTTCTTCTACCCACGTAAAGTATTCAAAGTTAAAGCCGGATAGTTTATCAGAGTCAAACGATGCAATATCAGTAGCCCTTGCTAATGTTGGAATTGGTAAGTTTGCACTGTGCTGGAATACTATAAGTTTTCCAGTTGCTGTATCAGCAATACTTGTTCTTATTGACGTTCCAATTACTGGACTAGTTACATTTGACGAATTAACTTTACGTATTTCGTATGCTGGTAAACTTTGTGCTCCTGCTGGTCCGTAATCTGAACCTTGAGTAAACGTACCAGAAGTAACTTTTATGTAGTATCTTGCATCGTTACCATCTCGTTGATAATATACAATTTCAGCCCTACCATTAGTTCCTTCTATTAACGTATCGCCAATTTGTACTTGATCTGTTGTGTTATCTAATAACACATCAACATATCCGTCCCATACATCTACTAGTGTATGCGTGGCATTAATAATTTCACTTGTTAATCCACTAAATGTTTCGTCAATTAACGTGCCGTCTATATCAGCAATTTGATTTAACCAGACGCCAACTTTTGGACTAAGACCTGCTGCGCGGTCTGTAACAACTTTATCACTAATTACTTTATCTGCTCTAAGCAACCACTTGTCTGATAACAAATCAATTCTTGCATCAGCAGCAGTATTAGCATTACCATTGTAACTTAGGTTAGTAATACAGTGACTTTGTTTTTGCAGTACTTTACCTGTAGTAAGTTGCACTGGCGGATTATCAAGTAAACTTTGTATACTCGACTTATACGGAAGTGGTAAACTAACATCTCCAACTAATCGTACATCTCGCATAATAAGACTTGGTGCATAATCAACTAGTCTAGCATTTGGATTAATTTTAAACCCTGGTTCAACTGTGTCTAGTGATATTTTCCAATATCCACCTAATACATCACCTGTTTCTATTTGCTCATGTGCTGGTCTAGTATATGCGCCAATGTTAAATGTTGAACTAACTTGTAAATTGCCGTTTTCTGTAAAGACACCATTTTTATTATTAGCATATATTACTAACTTACCTAATTCAAACTTTGTGTACACTACTGTTGCGTTACCAGTTGCTGTTGTTACTGAATCACCTATAACAGGTACGTTCAACGGATTTAATATGTAAAATATTTCATCCACTTTAGCTTGGATACTGTGTACATTCGTTGTAAGCCACTGTGTATTAACTCTAGTATCTGTATCTTTAATCTCTACACTAATTGTGCTTGGGGTATAATTAACTCCGCCTGTAACTAATGTAACTGCTGTTATTCTGCCGGAAGTTACTGTAGCTGTTGCTGTAGCACTGTTGCCAGTTGCAGTATCGCTAATAACTATTATAGGAGTAGTATATCCTGTACCTTGTATCGGTGTTGGATTAGATGGATCAGAAACATCATTTTTAATACTTAAACTAGTTAGTGATCCGTTATTGTCTAGCACCCATTCAAGTTCACAGCCAAAGCCTACCATTCTATTATCAAATAATGATCTTACTTTTCTTAAATTACCGTTAAATACTCCGCCTATTATTGCACTTCCTTGGAATGGTGCACCTTGGACATTGTTTGTTCCGTCAACTAACGTATCTAATGCATATGTTGTATACAAGTACACTTCTTTTGTTGAAGCAACTTTTACAAAATATCTATTATATTCTAAACCAGTAACGCCTGAATTTTGTACTATGTTAAGCGGAAGTGTTTGGTCCGAATTATCAAAGCCCGAAGTTGCAATAGTATCGTTAGGTACATCTGTAACTAAAATTTCATCGCCGTCAACTAATCCATGTACAAGATTTGTTTGTAACCTAATACCTGTTGTAACGTTTGTTGTGTTAGGATACGTCGGTGGTACACTTTCAAATTTAATATCAATAATTTCAGACTTATCAATTGGTTCGTAAGCATGACTTACTGTGTTCCAATCAAAGTATGCTTTGTCGCCTGGCACACTTCCTTCATATGCTGATGCAGCAGCCCTTACAAGAATGTGATCTGTTTCTGTGTTAGGCAACGGATAGTCACCTGTTAATATGTTTTTAGATTCACCTACTGCTGCCCAATTCGCTGCAATTCTTGCACCCGGGTTCGATCTTGCTGTAGCAATGTAAATGTCTCCGAGGTATGTTGTTATGTCACCAACATTGTATATTGGTGTTACGCTAAATTCGGCGTACTTGTTTAACAAATATTGCTTAACTTGTGGCGCAGAGTCAAATGTGTCAAATGTTACATTTGATGTTTGTCCTTTAACTATACGTCTTGATTTCCATAAACTATTATTGTACGAAACAATAGAAGCAAACGGGTATGTTGAACTTGCGTTAAATCCATCTTTAAAGTTAGATTTAACATTTGATGCTTCAGGTGCAGCAACTACTAAGTATTCACCGTCTGGGCTCATTGTAATTGACTGACCAAATTTTGAATCAACACTTGAAATAGTAGCCGGGGGTGTTAGCTCTTGATGTAAACTTGCCGACGAGTCATCGCTAGTATATAAAAATACTTTACCATCTTCATTATTTGGTGCACCGATAGCAATAACAGTATTGTCGTCTGATGCTGTAATAGCACTGCCAAACAATGGATTAGAGCTGTCTGCTTCAAGCGGATTAATAATTGTTAAGTTCTCGTGATACGAAGCTGAGTTTTTAAGTACTCCCCACTTTGTATCTCCCATGTCATCTACCCAAAGAAGTTCGCCGTTGTCAATATCAGTTTGAGTATACATATTAGCATTAGGTAAAGAATCTACCCTATTGCTTATAAACTTAGATAACACTCCCTTAGCATTAATAATAGGATCATCTAATGATATTGTCGTTGCAACAGTTACAACATTAGTTGCTGAATCAGTTACTTTAAAGAATCCTTTAAAGCCTGTTATATTCGTAACACCTATTATGTCGCCTGCGGCAAATGAGCTTCTTCTATCTAATGACAGTGTTGCTGTTGTGCCGTTAGCTGTTAACCCTGTAATAGTAAATCCGCTATCAATATGTTTATAAACATTCCAACTTTGATTTTCAAATGTAACCCATACATAATCGCCTTGATTAAATGTATCAATTGCAATATTTAAAATATCATCTTTATTAATAACTGTAAATTTAACATCTTCATTTCTAACATAACCTGCGGTTCTAACTGGTGTTTCACCTTCAGGAATAAACTTAGTTGGGAATGGGCTATTAGCATAATCGTTTGGTTTAAGGTAAACATCTTTTGAAGGTACCTTATAAATTAAGTTATCAGTTTCTAAGTCATTTGTTAGTTCAACTGGTTGCGGACTTAACTTAAACTTACTTTCGTTTAGTTTAATCTCTAATTCGTCGAAGCCGTCTGCTGCACCATATTGGCCCAATCTTAATGCCCACTCTTCAAAGAACTCTAAACTTTCTTTGTCAGCTGCACCTAGTGCATCAAACAGTTTAGTTAGAGCGTTCTTAGTTCCCTTGTCTTGAATGTATCCTTGATAAAACTTATACTGACTAACATCATCATTAATAATGTTAGCAAGGTATTTTCTTTTCTGATATCCAATTAAATGTTGTGCAACTTCTTGCTGACTAACATCAAAGTTGTCAGTATCTAAGTCATAAAAGTCTGCAAACTGATCAACTTTATAATTAATATTAGTTAATAACTGTGCCTCAGGTTTGGCATCAAGTCTAAGCCAATCGTTTTCATTAAAATTTTGTACACCAGTAACTGTCTTATAAGCACTGTAATAAAATTCTTTATTTTTAACTATACTTCCAATTTCGTAATCTTTATACGGTGTCCATAAAGTAATATCAGCACTATCATATAAAAATCCTGGAATGTTTAAACTACCCTTCCAGTTAGCTGTTCTGTAGCCAAGTAACCTAATTCTCTCTTGTCTATAACCTGCTTGACGATCATAAATTACATCTTTAAATTCAGTTTCGTTATCTAAAACAACAATGTGTTCTGTTTGTTCTGCAGATAGCTTTATAGCATATATGCCGTCAGCTGTATTTTTAGGATTTATTGTAAACTGATCATCTGTTCTAGAAACTGTTAATACGTCTTCTTTAAGTTTAGTACCGTCTGCTTTAAAAATTGAGTAACCAAAGAAGTTATTAAACACATCTCCAATTACTGTAAAGTCACGTTTAAATTGTACGCCGTCTGCTAGTGGGCTTAATGATATTAAACTACCTTCTTCCCAACCCTGTGTTGTCCAGAATAAAAACTCTTTAGCACTTAACTTAAAGTTTTTAATTGCTTGCATGTCTGCATCAAAGCCATCAAAGTTAAATCCAATCGCTTCTAAATACTTTTGATATCCTATTAAGAAATCAACTACATCTTGGCTTGTTCTAAATAATGTTCCATATGGCAAACTTTTAAGTTCTGTTGTAAATGACGAACGGAATATTGCACTACGGCCACCTTCTGTTGGCAGAGCTGCTAGTTTTGTAAATTTAGTCCCGTCAAAGTTGTCACCGCTAGTGTGACTTTCTTTAACTCTATAATACTGACTATTATATTCTACTAATTGACTTTCTAAATACTGCTTTGACCCGTTCCATACAGCAAAAGATTCACTTACTCCGCCAATAGTTAATACAGGATCACCGTCTATTACATTGTGTCCGTAGTATTTAAATACAGGATTAGTACTGTCGTATCCTCTAACTACATATCCTAATGCTGAGCGTTCAACAACAACTCCACTATATGTAATAATGTCTGTTGGTGTACTCTGCGAAAGCATTATATTATAATTTTCTTCCGGAATAAAGACGTTGCCTTCATTTAAAGGAGTTCTTGAATCAAGTATTAAGTTTAACTTAGTTTTATCAGTAAATCCGCCTAGTCTAAACGATAGTTGGTTAGTAATGTTTGCTAACCTACTTTGATACTCGGTATAGTTTGTAAGAACATTACTTGCCAAATAGTTTGCAATAAAGTTTACTAAGCCTGCTGTTAATACACGTACATCAACTGCTTGACTGTTGTTTGGAAACTTTAGTGTTTTTAAATTAATTCTTTTAGAAGTATCAGAATAAACAACTTGTCCTGCATTATTTCTTATAGTTCTTGATCTATCAAATCCAAGTCCAATAATTTTTGAAGGTTGATTTAAGCACCAAGATCTTATTAATGCAAATGGGTATTCACTACTTCTACGCCATGCTGTTTCTGCAGGGGCTTCGTCGCCGAATACAAAAGGTGATGCTGTTAAGTTACTAATAAACCCTTGTGCATAACCGCTTTCTAATGGACTTTTTAATTCGCCGTTTTCATTAACTGGTAAATGGTTAATTAAGTTGGACCGTTTATAACCTTCTTTAATAACAACAGGTTTGCTAGGTTCTCTAATTAATCCGTTTTGTATATCTTCCCATAAAAATAAATTGTCTTTAGTATAAGGTGCAGGACCATACACAGTTTCCCACCATGTTGGCTTTTCGTAAAAGCCTTGCATTTCCCACGGGTGTGTATGTGGACGATCTGTATCATATGCTTGTTTATAAACTGCTCTCCAGTAGCCTGGCAAGTTTTTTCCACTTGGTGATACCATAAAACTATAATTGTAAGTAAATGTATTACCTCGTACATAACCAGTGTTTGCGGTATAGTCAACATCTCCTACGGATGCTAACCAACTTGCAAAATCATTAATTAATGCATTATCAATATTAGCTTTAGATATTCCTGTATCTCTATCTTCTCCACCAGTAAACGAATGTATGTCAACAATAGTAGAATCATATGAAATCTTAATATTGTTATAGATTCGCTTTTCTAACTCTAATAATAAATCATCTCTATAATCGTTAAATGCTACAATTTTAGATCCGTCATGTCCTTGTACAACATTACGCGGAGTTATGTAAGAAGTATCATTATATACTTGTGGAAGGAACTTAGGATATAAACCCAACTTCGTCGGCGTTGGAGGAATAAACGAACCATCAGTGGTTTCGTATTCATATATTTCAACTATGTCACCAATTGCTTTTGTTTTGCTTATTATACAAAACCCTTCATTGTTAAACGTGTAATCGTTACCGTATACTAGTTGTTCATCGTTGATATAAACAGTTACAGCTTTTACACTTAATTCAGTATTATTGTGTGTTTGTGAAAGTGCATAAAATTGGTTATTTGCATCAAACACAGTATATGTTATTTTCTTTTCGCCGCCTGCTGCTGCCATGTCGCTAAAGTAAAACGGCATATCAATACTTCTATTGCTACTCAGTTCTTTTAAAATAAAGTCAACATGAGCTTTTACTGTTCCGTCAAATCCTGATGTTTTACTAGTATGTAAAAATGTTCTCTTAAACTTTGCATATTCTCTTCGGTTAAACTCAAGAGCTTTAATTATGTTTGTATCTTTATCTGTTAAATGATACAATGACAGGTTAATTGGACCTGTGTGCTGTACAAACTTCTTACCGTATATAGAAAGGTTACCTAGGTCTCTTAAATTACTATTCCCCGGATACACTCCAGTAAAGTTGTTAAGTTCTTCTACTACAGTACCAATATGATCATTAACTTCGCCTAATGTAAAAGTTTCAATATTATCGTTACCGGGATTTCTTTCAAAGTTTGATGGTATTTCATACAAGCCATTGCCATTTTTAAGTGACTTTGATTTTGTTTTAATTAATACAATATCATTTTCAGCCAATGCTGTGGTAAACACGACTTTTGCATCGTGTGTTGTTTTATCAATAGTGTAATCGGTGTTTTCAAATTTAAGGGTGTTATTAACAAATACCTTTATTGCTAAGTCGGTTACTTCTGCACTTCTATCATAAGTGTCAATAGTAAATGATGTTTGAGCAAATATGCTTGTGTACTGTCTTAATACATATTGGCTACTATCCGTTAGTGCTTTGATCCACCCGTTAACATATGTAAAAGAATCAATGTCGGTATATTTTTGTAAACTATATGTATCAGATTTATTAGTAATCTGTGTAGTACTAATTGCTGTAGCTGTGTATGTAAAATCATCTGCTAGTAAATTAAAATCAAATACAATGTCACCTACGTTAGATATACTTCTGTAAGTTAACGGAAATCCTAATTCTTTATCATTTGTGCCGGTGCCTACTTTATAAGAAAATACTTTATTACCTGTAAACGTTGTATTAGGGTAATATGTTGCATCACTTATACTATTTCCGCTTTCGTCAAATAAGTCAAACAACGGTTGCTGATTAACTTTTGTTTTTTCTTGAGTTGCATTCCATGTTGAACCGTTATAGTAAAACATCTTACCTTTATTAGCAACACCGTTAAGTACTAGTACAGTTTCGTTAGTAGAAGGAGTAGAATCTGTTTCTTCTATCAATGCTATTTGTCGCTTACCTTTAAACGTAATAAACGAAACTTTAAATATTTTACCTGTTTGACGTATATCTTCTTCAGCTGTAAATAATACTCGCATACCATTAACAAGTTTTATACCGTCAATAGTATAACCTATCGATCCTTCAACTGTAGAAAATACGTCTTTGGTAAATGTGTCAACTAAATCTACGTTAGTTTTACTTTGCGATCCAAACTGATAAAGTTTTAGCCCCGGATCAAATTCAATAATTGGTCTCGATGCTCTTGCAGTTTGATCAACTGATATTTCTTGGTTGTTGTACTTTGCTGATTTCTCAATTACATCTTTATGGAACCATCTGTTATGTCTAGCCCATGAACTTCTTTCTGGCGAAGCGCGGTTAATAACAATGTAGTCTTTAATATTTGTATAGCCACTAGCATTGTCAAACGGTAATCTATCAAAAGAGTTTGCATCAAACGGGATTGATAAATCAGTAACGTAACTACTTGTAACTTCTAAGTCAGTTTCGTTAACTAACTTAATCTTATCGCCCACGCCTTCAACGTACCATTCACCTTTAGCATATTTCGCAGGAGTAACTTTTCCAATAAATTCAATTTTCATGCCATTGGATAACGAAAGGCCATTTACAGTAGTGTAATTCTTTTTACCTAGTATTTCAAACGAAACGTCAAGCTCGGTATTTTCATCAATGTCTTTAATTTTAATTAAGCCACCGTTATTAATATCGTTGCTTGCAACGTAGTATAACAGCTCAGGTGCTCCTGCACCAACTGTGAATGTAATTGTTCCTTTTTCTACGGTTTGTGCCGATACACCATCATCATAATTAAATGTTGCATCTAATGTTTTCTTTGTTTTTATTGTAAAAGGAAAACCTTCTGAGTTTATTTCAAAAGTATAAGTTTGTCCTCTATACAAAGTTAAACTTGGTAATTGTGTTTGTCCATCTGGAGAAAATATATAAGCAAGGTTGTCTGCATTATTAAAAAGCTCAACCGTGTATGTACTTTGTACACCTCTTGATTGACCAGCAATACTTACAATCTGTGGACCACTTGGTAACCAATAATATTCACGGAAGTTAACAACTTTGTCTAAATCAATATTTGGGTTCCATGCATAGTATTCCTGTGCATTAACACTTGACTGATTTTGTGCGTTGCCGCCAAAGTTTTCAATTTGATTAACATAGTCAATATAGTCTTTTCTAAATGTGTAACTACCTAGCTCGTCTTTAATTAATAAAGAAGGTTCTAATTGATAATTTTCTCTGTCACTAGATATTTCGCCGATATAAGAATCATCTGCTACATATGCTTTAGATTCCTTTCTACCAACAAATCCGTTAAGTTTTTCTGCAACGCCAGGTTGCACCATTTGATCTAACGTGCTTTCTAAAAACTTTTGATTAGTTTGTGTTCTAAAATATTTAGGAAGTAATGCAACACTCTTTTGATCGTTTTTCCCATCACTTGGTAATGGAAACTCCTTCTGGTTATTATCGTATGCCATTAGTAACCTGAACCTCCGTTGCTTGAACTACTACTTGATACACTTACTACTGAGCTTACAGTATTATTTTTAACTTCGGTCACTATTGCTCCTGTTGCTTTTAGCTTTGAGGCTGTAACAGCTGATATAATTTCAACATCTGCTACTGTTGCGGCGTTGATGAATATTTCATCTGCTTCTGCTTTAATTTCAAACAGACTGCCGAACGCTGAATCCGCTTTATTAGGAACAATAACAACTGATGATATGTCAGGTGTTAATTCATTCATAATATATGTGCTTAGTTCTGAGAAGTAAAATGTTTCTCCAAAGTCCCAATTTTCAAGTGCAAAAAATCTGTTAACTGCTGAAATAACATTTGCCTTTACTTCGTTGTCATTAATAACTCTATTAACATTTTTTACTATTTTAAATGTTGCTTGTAAATCAGTGTTGGCTGTTGTGCCAAATAATGGTTTATATTTTACTGGATGATAAATTACATCATCACTAATTGATTTAATTTTGTTTATTTCGCTACCGTAATTTGTAAACAAACTGTCCGATGTTGGAGTTATTGGTTTAATAAGTATTGCACCAGTTAACCATTGTCTGTACAATGTATCGTATGATCTAGTTAGAACATAAACATCAATAATGTTACTGCTACTAGGATCTATTCTATTACTTTCATCAGCTGCATGTTCGTATTGGAAGATAATATTATCTCTACCTTTGTATGCTCTGTAGTCAACAGTAAGTACTAATGCTTCTGTAGTTGCATCGTACTGTTTAAATAAGTCAACATCAACAATGTAAAATAAAGTTTTATCAGTAAAGGAAGTTAAACCTAATGCTGTTATATCTGCTTCGGTTGCATAGATCTTTTTATCAGATGTTTTCCAACTTATATATTTGTAGTCGTCAATGCCGTCATAGTTTGTATACTTGTGTTGCATTACATACTGATCAGCTAATGCACTTGGTGACCCAACAAATTGTGTAAACATGTCTGGATCATCAACTACTCCGTCGTCATCTGAATCAAAGAATCCAATTTGTATTTTCTTGCTGTCAACATAACCTTCAGCATCTCTGTATTCTTGTAATATTTCCCAATCAAAAGGAACAGTAAATGGTTGTGTTGAACCAGGCTGTGTATTAATTGACATAATTCTTATCTTGTCTTTAATAATTTGACTAGTTGCTGGATTAAATACTTTATCACTACTATCAAAGTAAAATCTAATTTCTTTATCACTTTCAAAAACATATCGTTGACCGTGAGTAGTAATTGTATAAGTTTCACCGTCAGTAGTAAATAGTACTAACCAACTATTATCAAGTTGCTGATTACTTATGTCGCCTGTTTTACCCATGTCAAATGCTGAGTTCTTATCTAGGTTGCTTTCTGTAATCAAACGCCATAAGTTTTCACTAACACTATATCGTAATCCAAATGTCTTATACTGGAATATTTGATCAATAATTTGTGTTTGAATATCAGTGTCTAGTAGTGTTGCAAACTTAGGTATAATTCTTTCAATTCTAGGATATGCTGTTGTACCAGTCGGTGCAGCAGGAATTACATCATTAAACATAATCGGGCCACGTCCGTCAGCGTAGTTTGTTTTACCGTTGCCATTTACACCAGTTACTTTAGACCACATATACTTTGTAGCACCTGAGTGCAAAGTTACACCCGGAACGTCTAACATTAATGTATTGTCAGGCATAAAGTGGTATCCTGTTGGGGCAACAAACTTAACCATTGCTCCTGGTTGTATATATTTTAGTGTACTACCAGTAAATGTAGAAACCATATATTTTACATCTTGTAAATCTTGTAAGTAACCAGTAGATATATTTTGATCCTTGGTTACTTGTACAAATTGTGCATTTAAGTCTGTAACTGTTTGAGTTGGAAATTTAGTATAATAAAAATTTCTTAGTCTTGCAGCTTCAAGTAGTGGTTCAACTGTTGTACTAATAACGCCTTGAATATTGTTTCTTGTTGTAAATGTAAAATTAACTTTACTGTCCAAATACTGCGAATATATTGCTCCATCTTTTCCGTATAGGTTAGTGTTAGAGTATTTTCCAGTAGCATCTAATAAGTCAAAGTATCGTGAAATACCACTTGACGTTCTGTTAACTGCTTTTACTTTTACTATCTCTTGACTTACAGCTAATGGTGCAACATTGTAGTCTTCTCCAGTTATCATTCTATTTTGTGTATAGTATGTTGACGGAGCGTTTGACTTAATACTTTCGTTGCTTTCGCTTTCTGCTGAGTTGTCAATCGAGTACTTTAATTCGTATTCAATTGTTAAAACTTCTTGTGTTCCTATTTTGCTTATATACGGAATAGAGATGTTAATGTTTGTCATCTCATCCGGACTAATTACAAAACTTCTGTTATCACTAGTTCTATAGTACACTTTAAATTGACCTTTAGGAAGTGTACCAAATACACCGTCACTAAAGATTAAACTAATTCTGTCTTGCACCCTTGTTAATACGCTATACACATTTCTAATGTTTTTACTTAAACTGTTGTATACAATGTTATTGCCTTCAACTGAATTAACTTTTGTCCATAATTCTGTTTCGTTACCAGTGGCGTCTAATTTATACAGCCAAACATCACTGTTGTTAACATTAATAGCATCAAGGTTTACAGTTTGATTTGTACTAGGTGTACTAATTGCAAACGTTCCTTGATCTATTGCACCTTGTCTAAAGTGTGAAAAGAACCCTGTGTTGTTACTGCCTGCACCTTGACCGTCATCTTGGTATATAAATGCAAAGTTGTTTCCTGGTAGTGGAGCTTCTTCTGAAATAGCATTACTGTCAATGTTAGTTGATACTATTTCAAATAGTGTGCCTCTACCACTAATATTTTTTGAAAATCCAAAGTTTGGAACATCAGTATTAAGAGCATTAAATCTGTATTGCTCTGCACTAATACCGTTTACTTTTTCTTTTTTAACAGGACTTCCAACAACTCCGTTTGCAGGTAAGCCTGCATTCATTACTTTAATAAATTGCTCATACCAGTCTTGGTTTGAAACATCATTCCATACAATAGTTTGTCCAGATAAGTTGTTACCATTTGAATCTGTAATGTCTTCAGAAGTACTAATACTTTCCATTTTAAGAAGACCGTTAGCAGTTTGATTACGTTTAGCGTTGTACGATAGTAACCTAGCAAGGCGGATAACACTTTCTCTGCGTTCTGCTAGTTCTAAGAAGTTTTCTCTTGCATTTAAGTCTGTACGGAAAGCAAGGTTCTGCCCTAAGTACGCAATTAAGTCAATAAGTGCAAGGTATTCTGAACTTTCAATGTAATCGTTAAAGTCCTCAGGATAATTTTTCCTAAGGTAGTTAATCATTGTGCGTCTTAGATTGTCAAAGTCATAGCTCTGAAAGTCAGCATTTTTGAAAGACTGGTATACACGTTTCCAGTCCTCTGCAATTAGTAATCTGTTTTGTCTATCTGTGGATGACATTGGTATTCCTCGCTATAGTGTATTTATCGCAGCTAGATAAGTGCGTATATTATTTCTCTTAAGAAAGGCCATTATCTTCATCGAACTTAAACTGTAATTTTTCGGATATATTATAGGGCAAATATGTAAGCTCGCACTCTATTTGTAGACCGCTTTCGTACGGTACTACATCAATTGCTGATACCGATACCCTTGGGTCAAAGTTAATAATTTCTGTAACATTTTTTACTATTGCAGATTTTAAGTTTTCTGTAAGCGGTTCAAATATTACGTCCCAAATAATAGTGCCAAACTCTGGATTTTCTAACTTCTCGCCCTGGCGTATATGGAAATGATTAATAATATCTTGTTTAATAAGTGCAATATCGTATAGTGTGCTAGTAGTATTGTTTGGGTTAGCCGTAGATATACCTCTATAAGCTCTGCTTTCTACTACCGCGCGAGGCTTTTTAGATGTACTGATTTCTACAGTTTTATATAATGATTTTTCTTTTGTGCTCATGTGTATATTTACCCTTATTGTGCGTTGCTAGTATTATCGCTGTTCTTACCTGCTTCAATGTTTGTTCCTGCTGGTTCAGTAGTTAAAGATGCTAGAGGTGTAAGGTTTCCGCTAACTAATTTGCTATAAAATCCTTTAGCTATACCAATACGTCTGCTTGTTTCTGCTCCGCCTTGATTAGCATATCCAACAGCCTTTCTAAATGACTCACCTAGTGACGAGTAATTGTAATCTGTTGTACTAACGCCTTTACTTTTAATGTATGCTACCGCAATTTTTGTTGCGTAGATAGGGTCATTTACTAAGTCAGGATTTTCTACAATTTCCGGAGTTCCTGCCTTTGCACCATATGTTTCATAGTTTCCTTTAAATGTTAACTGTATTAATCCTCTACCACGATACTTGTATCCTTCATTTTGTGCGTTGCCGTATCTTTTACCATACAACGTATTACCAATTGCTGCTGGACCTGCGTTTGCAAGCTCTTGAGCAAATGCATCTGATTTAACACGACTTGGATAAACTTGGCGTAAACGTTTTGCACTATAATTTAAGTTTTCACTTCTTGGTTTAAACCCACACTCTGCTTGTGGTTGCGACATTGCCATTGCAAGATATTCTGCATTACCTGGTGTTACTCCATCAGGATTATTAGCTGCGTTTGCACTATTCAAACATGTAGCAGGATCAAGTCCAAGTGCTGTTATAAGCTCATTTAAGAAAAACTGTTGTAAGTCAGTAACAGGCACAGGCTTAGCTGGCTGATTTCCTGTCGGTCCTACTGTTCCTGGAGTAACTGTTTGGTTTCCGTCAACGTTTGCTGTTTTTCTATAGGTACTATCTACCGGTTGTTCATCTGCGCCGGAGTTAACTAAAGGTGTTGTTTCTCGTAATGTAGGACTTGGTGAAGTAATCGGTGCTGTCTTAGAAGGTGTAAAGACAAGCGGATCTAAACTTTCGTGCCCTAGCCACGGTTCGTGTTGTGGAACTCTAACAGGGAACGGTGCTGGTGTTGCGACCGATGCTGACGATGCAATGCCTGCTACTATTGCTGCTACTTCTGATGCAGCAGGACCATTCATGTGTATTTCTGTTGCTGTTTCAACATGGTTGCCGCCACTGAATATTTCAGTATTACCACCACTGATTATTTCAGTAGTGCCGCCAACTGCAGTCAAGTGGTTGTAGCCGCTACTATTAACATCTAAGTTTGCTTGCGAATCTTTTCTATCGCCTGTGGTATTAATATCAAGTGTTGCTTTGCTTGTTATAGCGTGTACACCTGTAACAAGTAAATCACCTGAACCACCTACAAATAACTTTTGGTCTGCACCAACAAATTGGTCTAAGTCTGCACCGACATCAATTTGACTGTTGACTCCTATCTTAACATCACTGTTTACAGCGGCTGTCATTTTGTAATCACGTCCAGCATTAATGTTTACGTCTCTACTTGCAGACATGTTAATATCTCTATCTGCACTTATGTTTAAATCAACTGAAGTTCTAATAGAAATACTGTCATCTGCAAAAATATCAATTTTACCATTTGAGGACATTTCTATCCAAGCACTACCTCTAGCATTACCAATATAAATTAAGTCTTCTGAATTATGTAATAATATTTGATGACCTGTTCTAGTACGTAATCTTACCGATTCATTAAACGGTACTGTAGGTAATCCGTCTGTTTCATCTTTAAGTACATCAGCATATTCTGATGGTCCTGAACTTGCATAACTCTTTCTTAAATACTTGTCGTCACCGTCGTCAAACACTAGTGCTGTTCCGCCTAGTCTTGCTGAAGGCATATTTTCTCTTGCGCCATGAGCCCCTTGTTGTGACTTAGGAGCTCCATCTCTTTTATCTAATGGTCCAGGAGTTGACATTCCGAATACCATACTAGGAACTTCGCGCCTTGCACTTGCACTTGATATTCCTCGTACTTCGTCATTTGTTAGTCCTTGTGCTCCTAAAATAATTTCAAAGTCTTTATTAACTGGTTTTAAATATCTACTAGGAACATTGCCCGAAACTACATCAGTTACAGCTTTATTAAATTCTCCAACAGGTAACTTTTTACTTGTGTCTTCGTTATTAAACTCTGAACCCACTCTAGTTTCTGGAAGTGTAAAGTTCATATATGCATCTTGAACACACCCTATCCAATAGCCGTTACTGATATTACCTTCAACAAATATTACTAAAACTTTAGTTCCTACATCTGGCGGTACAGCCCAAAAGCCTGATACTTGTTGTGTGTTTGCATATGTGTCAGTTTTATTATTGCCGCTTAATGGAGTACTATTATAAAACGGCGACATGTAAGAAACTGTAACAATTTGTCCTGTGCGCTCTGTTTGATTTCCTGCTGATGAATTTTTTAGTAACTCAACTTGTAAGGACCCCATAAACTTAGTGTCAAGGTGACTTACAACTATTGCTTCAAACGGGCCTGAGCTAATGGGTGCTTTTGGTAATACTGATCTTTTTTCTTGTGCCATATTATTGCGCTCCTTTTCTACTAGGAGGTCCTACAAACGATGAGCCTTCGTTATTTTGCGAATTGCTAGTGCCACCTGCTTTAATAATATTTTCAGTATTCGGAGCAGACTTATCTTTTTGGTTAAGTATTCGAATTGCTTTTAAAGTTTGTTTAAACTGTCCGGCGTTAATTGAATTGTCTATTGTGAAAATCCTATATAATCCACTAAACGAATCTACTGGTTGTGTCTGACCTGGATACTTCATTAATCCGTCGTCGCTATCGTTATAATCAATTGGTGTTCTAAAATTTAATTTCATATAAACTTCATTTTGTTCATGTGACGGTGTATTGTCAATAGTAAGCGACTTTTTAAACAATGGGTTAGGTAAAGCTGAATAGTTTCCTTGGCCGCTGTCCGCCATAAAAAATGGATCTCCTATTATTTCCATCTCAATAGTTATTAAGTCAACATTTGAATTTACTACTGCTTCATGAAAATCTCGTGCTATTCTAACCGCTGTAGTATTTGTTCCTCTGCCACCGCCGGATGATCCGCTATCTTTAGCGTCATTCTGTTTTGATTGTGATGTTCCATTTTCGGCACTTGCTCCAGCAACACCTTCAGCTGTTGTTACCTTTACTGATTCGTTTGATTTAGCAGAATCTACAGCATTTAGTTTTTCAGCTGCTGAACCTTCTCCAATATCTGATGATAGTGATTTATAGTAAGCATTATCAAGTTTAATTTCAAAATTTAATATATCTTTGTTTAGCCCTGTGTAAATATAATTGTATTCTTTAACAGCTCTTTTCTCTCTTGCTGCAAGACCTACGGCTGGTGCATTTGGTGCTTTAAATATAGATGCATCTACATAATAAGGATATACTCTATAAACATAAAGTTTAGGATGCTCGCCTGTTGCAGTTGCAGCTTCTTTATCTTCATTAATAAAAACTTGTGAATCAATTCTAAACCAAGGTATTTCTCCATCTGATTTTTCTTTAGTAAAGTCTGCTATTGCTTTACCGTAATCGCTTACTAATACAAGTTCCTCTATTATTCTTTCAATTGAAGTACCTTTAGCAAACGTAAATGTCTTAAACGCATTACTAATTGAAAGTTTATCACTCCTATAAACTTGCTTATCTTTGTCATATGTAAACTTAGACAGTCCAAAAGGAACATCACCTTGATCAATAAAACTTCCTGTAATCTTTGCCTTGCCAATATCGTTGGCATTGCCAATTGACTCTGCTTGTTTTTTAACTAGTGCTTCAGTTGATGTTTGTTTTTTTCCAGCCGATAACGCTAAAATTTTACTTCTAAATTCATCAAAATTTTCAGGAACCTTATCTTCAGAACCGCTTATACTTTCGTATAGTTTTTGCATGTATTCATCTTCCGATACCGGCGCACCGTCTTCGGACGATAGTGCTGAAATTGAGGCAAGCTCTTTTGGAAATAAAAACACATACTGATCTGGTGTTTTAATTTGTTTTTTGTCTTTCTGATCTAGTAATCTTTCATTAAGCACTGTTGACAAACTTTGAGCGCCTGTTTGTAATAGTGTTAACATGTTATCGCCATTTAAGACTACATCAGTTTTAACTGTTTGTATTTCATCTGTTAATGCAGTTTCGTTCCATGCTACTGCTTGAATAGCATAATGACTTCCGCCTTGATCAACTCTTAGTGAAGAATTAATTAGCTTAATTGGAAAATGTCTTACTTCGCCTGTAGGAATAACTTTGCCGTCATCGTCGTATCCTACAAATTTAATGCTTAGTAAAAACGGAGCTCTGTTGTATGCCGAATCGTCTCCATTAGCATCTTTAACTGCTACTTGTAATGTTTGGTAAAACAATCCCATACTGTATGGTTCAGTTACTTCGAAATCAATCATAGTAGCGTTAGATGTTCTTGTCCTAGTAGTAGGCATGATAATTGTTTGAATATTAACATTATCGATAAAGTATTCAATTTGATTATCTGATGTTTCGTATGCTGTTAGCGCCTTCCTCGGTCCTGCGCCACCACCGGACTGTAAAATAATCGATGATCCAGTTCCTGTAAGTCTATAAGTTAAATCAGGATTGTTAACTTCAAAAGGGCTTAGTGCCGAAAGAGTAATAATAGTATTCGAGCTAGAATACTTTTCTAATGTATTAGGTAATGGCAAATCTCCGAGCATTGATTTAAAAAAGTCTTCAGCAGATTGATCATTAGCCTTTTCGCTTTTTTCGGAAACTGGTTTCTCTGTTGTTTTCCCTGCAGGAGGTTGTCCTGTACTAACTTCTATGTTTTCGCCATTGTCAGCCAAGTTATACCCCTAAAAGTTTTTTTAGTTTTGAATCTTGTGGAAGATATATTTCTGTTCCTGCTATCATATCATATATTGGATCTTTAATTACATCCATATTACGTTGTGCAAAAACCCACCATAATTTACTGTCACCATAAACATCATATGCTAGTAAATCCGGCCTATGTGTATATTGCGGTTGTATAGTATATAACACATCATCGGACTCTTTTGGAACAGGTCTGATTTTTAAAATACCTAAGTATTCTTCGCCTTCAATTTTAGTGTTAGCCCAAGGACTACTAGTTGTATACTTTGCCATTAAATGTACCCGCTATCATTACCAATGTAGCTGCCTGAGACAAATTTGCTCATGCTAAACTTTTGTGTTTTACTACGTGAGTATATCGGTGATACTGTTACCGATACTTGACTCTGTGTTGGAACAAATGAGTTGTTACCCTTTCCTTCTGGAAAATCTGTTTTTAAGTAATCAACATCAGCTGGCATGTCAACTGTGAAGTTTTTAATGATGACAGAAACATTGTTAAAAACAAAGTCACCATACCCGTTTAGTTTAACTATTGGTGGTGGATTGCCTGCGTTGTCACCTGTACCATAAAACATTTTAGTTACTGTTCTTAGATAATGCACAGTTGCACACCAGTACCTTGCTTCTTCGCTATTTTGGACAAAAAAGTCTCCTGTAATAACCAAGTCGTCCACTTGAGACGATTGATAGTTATAAAACGGATAATTAGTATGTATAGGCTGCATCGAATTATAATTTGCACTATGACTCATTAATATTGTAGGAGTATATGGAAAACACAATCCCCCAGTTTTTAGCAAAGGTGCAAAGGCATCGCTTTTAATGCTAGTAGGAATACTTAACTTAACACGCCAGTCATTTCCTTCATCTTCTTTTATCTGCGCTGTACTAAATTGGGCTTGTAACGGGTCACTACTTGGTCCTCCACGTAATAACTTACCTAATCCAGCAGAGTCTGCAATATCCTCAAGGGCGCCTAATGCACCGTCCTTTAATGAATTACCGGTTTTAGCGATATCTTTTACAAAACTACCGCCTGCTTTTTGTAATGCTGAGCCAATTGTCATATTACTCTCCTATATAAAGTATTTAGTTGACTTTATTAACAGAGTAGTTTATAATAGAAGTTAACAACAGGAGATCTTATGAGAAAAGTAAATTACCTTAACAATAAAGACATACTTAAAGAAATACACAAATCTAAAGCGAGATTTAGCAGTTTCAACGAAGATTCGTTTAACCAGTACGACATCATATTACTTGATGTTGACAAAATTAACATTAGAACGATTGCTGAAGCAAAGCGTAATAAAGCAAAGCGTTTGCAAGTTGAAGCATTTGATGCTTCTAAACTAGCAGGCTTAAAATGTAAGCAAGCAGAGTTTGAAGTTGATTACCGAAAGATTAAGAAAGAAGAACTAATCTTTAGGATTATGACGTTTGATCATATACCAGAAGAATTTGGTAGAAAGAAAAACCCAAAGACTATTGCTGATACTAAGGTAAAGTTAAACTTTCCTCCGTATGTGCATTATAAGTTCAATGACGATGGCGAATTAGAAATAATTGGTAAAAGTCACTGGATTGGTGGTATGAGCAACGGATACTTTTCCAAGGATCATACACAGGTTACAGAAAAACTTGCCCGTATGTGGATGAAGTTATGCGAACGTTATGCTACAAGAGGCAATGTTCGTGGATACACTTACAATGACGAAATGAAGGGTCAAGCTATATTACAATTAGCACAAATTGGCTTACAGTTTGATGAATCTAAATCAAACAATCCGTTTGCATATTATACTGCCGCTGTTACAAACTCGTTTGTAAGAGTTATCAATATAGAAAAGCGTAATCAAAACATTAGAGATGATATTTTGGAAATGAATAATATGAATCCTAGTTATACTAGACAGCATAG